>VMHT01143541.1_pt1 | contig 13641 bp, 20 predicted proteins | sample 4693611 | NCBI WGS metagenome assembly VMHT01 (sample SAMN12280063, study PRJNA550983) | marine metagenome | isolation source: seawater sampled from same location over 5 years 0.02-0.2 micron viral filtrate | place: USA: collected off the coast of southern California halfway between the port... ... | reverse complement strand
GACAGGATCTCTTCTTGATCGTCATTCGATGCCTCAAGCAAGTCCTTGATGATATCGATGATCTCCCCATCTGATTCCCAAGTCCAGCATTCACTCGGCAATACATCATTCACCTGAGACTTCAGGTTTTTGAGGAGTTTTTTCAGTTTTTCATTCTCGGCGGTGGAGCCGAGCGCCCTGAGGGACATGGTCATCAGATTACCGGACATCTCTTCTCTATCGAGAGAATCAACGACGGATCTTAGTTCTTCCATTATCAAGAGTTTTCTTTGATTGGAAACTCTTCCATCCCCAAAATCAAATTTTTCATCAAAATAATTCTCTTCACGGAGCAATTCAGATCCATTCATCAAAAACTCAAAAAAAAGATAATATGAAAAAACTATAATTAAGACCATAATGAAACTATTTTTTCTCCCCCAATTCAGGTTCTTTTTTCAGGGCTTTAATCTCTTTTTTGAGACCTTCTATATAATCTACGACGTCTTTACAATTAAGAACCCCAGTCATTCCTGACATATACTCATGAAGAGGCTTGAAATCTTCTTCGAATTCATCAATCTGTTCTTTGAGTTCCATCTTTTCATCGTTTAGTTTTCTATGTTCGTCCGTCCAGTCAAACTGATAATCATACTCTTCTAATCTTTTCATCAGACGAAGTCCTTGTTTTTCCAATTCATCAATCTGTTCTTTGAGTTTTTCATTCTCTTCGAGGACCTCACAGAATCGGAGCCGTCTCTCGATGGCGCCAGCCGGCAGTCTATTTTCAAGGAGTTCGCGAAGCATCATATACTCCTTCCTAAGTTCTTCCATTATCAAGAGTTCGTTTTTTTATGTGGGTTTCTTTTCTATTTGGAAATCAATTATTTCACTTTTTTTTTTGTCTTCAAGGACAAATATTACTTTGAGAGTTCTTTGATTTGTCTGTTAAGAGTTGTTTTGTTGTCTTAATTATCTTTTCTAATTGGAAATCAAATTCGGTAGAGTTTTTTTGTCTTCAAGGACTTCTTTTTCAAGGGTTCGAGGAAGCCGAGGCTTTTTGTGTTTTTTTAACTCTTGACGGAGGAATTTATCCACCCCCATCTTCGCCACTTTGGGAATTTCTTTGCGACCAATTGTGATCGCGATTATCTGATACTTCTTCTCTCCAAGCCCAATCTCGGTTTCAACTGAGGTCATTATTTTGTTTTTAATTGGAAACTCTTCAATCCACAATATCAAATTTTTCATCAAAATAATTCTCTTCACGGAGCAATTTCATCCTACTTTAATCATCACACTCGTGTAAGAGCCCCTGTATTTTACGGCGATGACTTTATCCCAAATCAATTCATAAATCTCTTTTATCCTTTCATCCGTGATTTCAGGATCATAATGAATGGTCATAATAACCCCTTCTTCCTCTGGAGTGATGATGTGAAAGAGGATATGGTCGCGCATTATCAATAGTTTTTCTTTGATTGGAAACTCTTCCATCAACAAATCAAATTTTTTCATCAAAATAATCCTCTTCACGGAGCAATTGAGATCCATTCATCAAAAACTCAAATCAAAACAAATTATTAACAGATGTGTTAATAAACACTTTTTAAAACTCTTTTACAAATCAAAAAATATTTTACTGAACCACTTTTAATTTACAATATTAACAGATCTGTTAATATATTTAAAAACAACTCTTCATGAAATATTGAATTGAGAATGGAACAATTAGATCAAGAATGGATAGAACAAAATATTGATAAACTTATGAAAGAGTTTTTAATCATTAATCCTGAATTTAATCAAAAGACAAATTCGATGAGGGCGGCTAAATCTCGCCATAAGAAGAAGATGTTAGAAGATATGGATTCACCAACATATCGACCTTATTATTATATAGCCAAAAGGTTCCCTGAAATCAAGGCAAGCATTAATAAAAAGAAGAAAAAATTTTATAACGAAGCGAAAGAAAACGAAAAACATATTCAGGTATGGAAATCTAAATATGAATACGCTGAAAAAAAAATTAATGAATATTGTGGAGAAAAATCTTATGAATATCAAATCGCCTTTGGAATTGATCCTAGATTATCTTCTTAAAATATTCCCATGCCTCTCTGACTTTCCTGAATAATTCAGCAGAGCCGCCTTTATCAGGATGAGCCTTTAAAACAGATTTACGATACGCCTTTTTCATATCTTCATGCGACGCAGATTTAGTTAAACCAAAAACAGAGTAAGGATAATTATCATCGGTGGAGCGATCTACCTTTTCTTCATCAAAACCAAAGAATCCCTGAAAAAATCTTCGGAACTTTTCTCTTTGCTCTTCTTCTTGTGCTTTTTTAAATTTTTCATGGAATTTTCTTCTTTCTTTTTCATAATCTTGATAATAATCAGGAAGTTTATTGAATACTCCTCCACTTGGAAAGGAATGGTAAGGATAGGAAATAAATTTATAATTTCTCGGATACCAACAACCTCCGACATTAAACATTCCAGCCCTCCTCATCCTCAATATATTTTTATACAAACAAATCTTAAATCAATTCTATCCGAACTAAAATTATTAATAAAATCCGGTCGGTTTTTTTGTTGAGACATAATGTTTATTCATCGTTGTCGTATCATTCCCTCTATTTTTACTTTCTTCTAATTGTTTCCTTTTAATTTCGCCATATTTATCTGACTGAAAAATTTTAACAATCATATTCACCGAACAATTGCGAAGTCTTTTAGAGCCGTCTTCTAAAACCACAGGAGGAAGGAATTCATTAGACCAATTTATCAAATATTTTGTTAAAGTGTTTGATGACATCGGAAGCCCCCTCGCTGTTTTAAATAATAATCCATCGCCGACTTTTTCATGGTAAAATTTAAGATCTCTTAATATTTCTCCCTTAAGTGGAATAATCAATTCACCATATTTTTTCGATGTTTTATATTTGTTTTTTGAGATGAACCAACCATCCGTGATAACCATATTTTTCTTTGATTCAGGTTGATAATCTTTAACAAACTCAAGAGTGGCTATTTCTTCACCCCTGAAATTTAATTCACGCAAGAGTTTCAATATCATCCATATCTGAAGTATATTCAGAAACACCGCTGCGCGACCTTCCTCTTGTTTAATTTTCACAGATAAAGTCCCTTGTTTAATTAATTTTTCATATTCATCTATTTTCTCGTTGATGATTTCAGCCCCACAAAAATTCTCTTCTTGTTTTTTTGATTTGAGACCATCCTCAATATCATTATATTCTTGAGCGTATTTATCTCTGATTTCTTTTATGGGTTTAACAGGATGATCCATAGAAATTCCAATTTCCAAAAGTGCGTTGTAATAATTTCTACGAGTGCTAATCGACCGATGCATCTTATCAAAATATTTTTCTATTTTATCAGTTTCTTTGATCCAATTTAAATTCTTTTCTTTGTTTAAATCTTTGCCGAATACATCTCTCAAAAGATTTGATGCGTTTTTAATATAAATATCCAAAGTAGATTCATTAGTATTTTTGTGAGTTTTAAGAAGTGATTGTTTAATTTCTTCTGAGAACATCTTATTTGTTTATATAACATAATTATTTTTTTAAATCAAATTTTTGATTATCTATTGGGAACCATCTCAACATCCAACTGAAAAGCATAATATCCGAAATCAACACCGAGGGCTGCCGAGTTATTGATATAAACTAATCTTCTCGGAAAGCGACTGGTTGGTTCGACGAGGCGAACTCGCATCTGTTGTCCGAATGGATTTCCGCATAAAAGAGCCTCACACGTCTGAGGCGATGAAGTCCATGCGTATCCTGCCCCTGCTGGAGCCCAACCTAATCCGTTCCCTTGATTCGTAATTTGTCCCTGAATGAGTTGTTTGAAACCCTGTGCTTCTATTAAAGGATCTGTCGGAGGATTTGCTCCAGGTTGGACGGCTGTTCCTGTGATGTAAGATCCGCTCGCCTGTGCGGATGGAGCATTCAGTTCGAGTTGTAAGGCAGGAACTTTGCGAGCCGCTCCACTTATATCGCCCCAAGTAGGGGCAGCGAGACCTGTGTCCGCCCACGCAGAAAAGGAACTACACTTCATCCGACACGCCGAATATTCGTGTGAATTAGCGAGGGCTGTAGGAACTGGAATATTAATATCATAAACACCTCTTCCATCATAAACTCCGTCCGCTTTAATTCCAACGATAACTCTGAATTTTAATTTTTCTTCATCAATAGAGAATACATTCACAACATTCTTGTCAGTCATTATAAAATTATTAATTATTTTTATTTTTAAAATTTAAATAATATTTTTTAACTTTCGGAGCCGCAAAGAAGAAGTTGGCGATTAAACTACATATTAATATGAAATCCATGATATATATAGTTTATAAAATAATTTAAAGTGAAACACGAATTGTTCCAGATTCATCAATATAATATAATGAATCATAATTTATGAAACAATCAACATTAATCGCTTCACCATTCGCCGCACCAATATTCATCTGAAGAGTGATGGGAGTAGAGCGGTCAGCGGTATTGTAGCCTGAGGAAGTGGCTACGCGTGCGAAGGATCTCAGGTCAATCGCGAATGGCGAGAAGAGGTAAGTCGCCGATATAGCACCAGCCGCCGTGGATGCGGAGAAATTACCAACGTCGCAGTCAGCGGTGGCGAAGTTAGTGGTGGATAATGAACCAGCACCATGGGTGGAGGCAAGAGTTCCTAAAGTCTTCTGTAATTCAATCATGTGTTCTCCACGAGATTCACCATTCCAGCCAGCCGCTCCGTAGTCGCACTGAATCGGCGTGGGCGGAACTTGTAATGAACCGATTTTAATATTAAAGTCCGTCATATTGAAATTGCCTCCATAAGATAAATTATAGACGGCATCCTGTGCTACACCGCCTCCTGCGTAATCTTGAGAAGCACCAACAAAGAAAACCGAATTAATAGATCTACGACGTGCTGGAACATTAATGTTTTGCTGACCAGTCGCACCAGCCGAGACGTTTCCGTTAAAGTGTGTGAAATCTTGACCTGCGAGCATCAGCCTGCCTCCGCTGGCTTGCTGAACCATCTTAATCTGATTATGAACCGCCATGGGTGCTTCCACCATCGAGGCGATATAGCGAACATTATCAATCTGATAATTACCACCTGGAACAGCGGCGGCGAAAACGCCAATATCTAAGAGGGGTGCGAATTCAATTTCTATTGTGAGGGGTGCTGAACCGAGTAAAGCGAGGGGTATCATCTTGTCTTGACCGAGACCCATAAGACCATTCACTAAAGGAATACAGAAATCAGCAGTTCCACCATTAGCGATTAACGCTTCAGAGTTGGTGGGGGTAGTGATCGACGCACCATTCACCGAACCAATAGGATCAGCGTCGGTGGAGTTTCCTGCGGTGACGTCATTCGCCCAACGGCAATTTTCAGTAATAGAGCGATGTTGAAGTGAATCGCGACTACCCTGCGAAGGTAAGACAACAGCCGACATCAATCGGTTGTATTGATTCACGTCAGAAAGTATGTTCCCTGATTGTTCGATACGCAGACGACGGATGAATACGTGTCCGCCTCCGTAGTCAAAACCGCACGTCTGTCCGCTATTATTTGTAAAACGCCATCTTAAAAACGAATGTTTCGGATCCAAGAAATCTTCACCTGATACATCAATTCTCATAATGTTATTTCCATTATCCGTGAAAGTTTGTCCGTTGGTGGGGAAGAAAGTTCTTTGACGAACTTCGGAGTGCATCGCACTCGGAAGAACAGAACGATAATCAGCATTACGCGGAAGCATTCTCATCTCTTTTAAATCCATAATTTATACTATGAGAAATATATAAAAATAAAAAAATTAAAAAATTTAGTTATTTAAATTTTTGTCCCAGTCCGACCTTCTTCAGAGCCTTACGACCCAAGTGTGTCGCGACGTGTTTGAGGACGGCTCCAGTTTTTCCTAACTCTTTACCGATGTCGCCTTTGCCGTATTTTCCTTTATCATCGCCTCCATCGGCAAAAGAACCTTTTCTTAAGACCCCTGCTGATTCTAATGCTATCTTTCCCTCAAATCCAGCACGCGCCGCAATAGATCTTAATTTATCCGTCACCCCATCAGTAATCGGAACTTTTTGGGCGCACTTCTGAAAATCTCGGTCAGCCTGTTTAACCTGAGCGGCTGTCGCATTAGGATCAGCATAAACTTTATCATGGATTTTTCCACATCCGTCTAATTTATCATAAGGTTTATTGTATGGTTTTGTTCCTACAACAGGACGACCACTATCTTTCATTAATTTTTCATAGAAATCAGAGCCTTTCATTCGTGCTTTATAAAAAGTTCCCGGTCCGGCAAAATTATAATTTTTAGTTAGGTGTCTTTCCGGTCCGCGCTTCTTCGCTTCTTCGACGTTCATTATAAATTTAATTTAGATTTTTTAATGAACCGCTTTAAAATATATTTTAGTTGCGACAAAGATAATTCACCGCCTTATATTGTAAATAATAATTAATTCCCACATAGACATAAGTTAAGGGAACCCAATATTGATACATTATATAATTTATCAAGAAATTATTTCGCATGCTTTTGCGCCCTTTTAACTTTAATAATTGCCTTCGCTCCGAGGACGGCAGCCGCAACAGGATGAGTCGCTGCCATTAAACCTAAACCCAACATAAATATAATTTTATCAATATTATTATTATGATTCATAGAAATCTTTTTTTTAGTCAAAGTCTATGATATGATTCCCTTTCAACATACTAAATCCAACAGGGGGTTCTTTTCCTCCGCCTTTTTTCTTATATTTTTTAGCATTCTGTTTGGCTTCTTTTTTAGTAATTTCATCTCCTATTGAATATCTCGCCATAACTCCATAATATTCATCAGGTAAATTAGGATGTTTTTGGCGATACCATTCTTCCAAGTCTTCTAAATTTTGACAAGATGCTAATAATGAAAAAGGTGTTATTTCAGGTAATTCAGTATTCGAACCATCACTTTTCTTAAAACCATAATCGTACCGATCCATCGTAATGATTTCAGGTTGTTTCTGAAAATTTTGGATATCTTCTTCTTTGTGAATTGCGAAATTAAATCTTGGATCATTACTTTGTATTAAAACATTCCGAGATTTTTTTAGATCCATTCGTTGCTGATTATTCATTATAAATTCTAATAATAAATTATTTATTTTTTTAAAAATTATTTGCGAAGTGCTTCTATTTGTTTTCTTGTGGATTGAGCGCCCTTAACCGCCGCCTGACCTTCTTTAAAACCTTTAATCAGATGTCCGTGTCTAATTTGGTCTATGGCGGATTTTCCGTGTTTGTATGCTTGTTCTCCAGAGGTTAATGCGGCTTCCGCCTTTCTCGCCGTTCCTGCTCCTTTCTGAACGAACCTGGCTGCGCCCTCTATTGCTTTTCCACCTGCGGCTAATCCACCCACGACTTCGCCGACACCTGGAATGGCGGCGGTGAAAGGTAAAGCGGCACTCGCTACATTACCGACAACACCGGCAACATCACCGACAATTTTAGAAACCTTCTCAATTTGACCTGCGTGATCATGGACGAATTTTCTTCCAACTTTAACAACACTTTTGACTTTATTTCCGATTGAATGAACAGCACCACTTATTCTATTTCCTAAAGATGACCACCAACCCATTATTTATAATTTTATTTAGTTTTTTTTTGCGATGACTTTTTTTTCTTTTTAGTTTTTTTTTCGTCTAATACCCTCTGTTGTTCTATTGCGACTTGATTATCCATATCAACTAATTGACGAAGTGTGGGAGGTTCCTTTAAAAATTTTGATTCTATAAAATCTAATTTTAATGAAAGATCAAAATCTAATCCATTCAAATCAATTGTCGTATTTTTTTGATTAGTTAAACGAATTGATATATTTGTAATCGCTTTTAATTTGAGTAATAATTGATGAATGTGTCCGTTGCTGGGCTGGATTGTAATGATACCCCCAGGTTCGGCGTTAATAGGGACTCGGCATAAAATATTTGAGAAACCACCTCCTATGTGTGAATCTAAAACTGATGTTGTGCTTAAATTAGTTCTAACGAATAAACTACGAATGCTATTCGTCATATCCACGACATCATCCGCAGGTAAAGGTATCTGAACTATGGATGGAAAATTGGGGGCAACAATATCAGTTCCCGGTCCGGGAACGACAGGAACACCTGTCGCATTAGTATATCCTCCTTCCCAAGTGACGCCTGCTTGATTACCGACATAAGGATCACCCTGAATATTAAACCAATCAAAACCTAACTCTTCATTCATATCATCCCCAGGTGCGGCTGGTGTTCCTGTGTTCGGCCCATTCCGTAAAGCGAGAGTTATGCGATTACCAGGTATCACACATTCAAACTCAAATTTTAAAGATATCGGATCAAACACAACACTCAACCATGCGATACTTGCGGTTAATATATTCGCTAATTCGACAGCGTTATAATTACCTTCAGGAAGAGTATAAGTTAATGCTTGATTCCCAGGGACTGTCGGCGTCATATCTACTAATCCATCCGCAGTATAATTACACGCAGTTCCGAAATTGGTTATTACATAATCAAGTCTGGTATTTTTTCCAGCCTGAAAATTATAAAAACTATAAGGAATTTCTGCTGAATAGACACTCATTAAAATTGAGTGATGATCTGGAACCACAATCGGCTCCTCAAGTGTAAAATCAAAATCCGCTCTGTTATTACCAAACACAGCCGTTGCATCTTTAGAATTAATATATAATACTCTTGAGGCAGTAGTTTCTGTTTCTGGAAAAGCACTCATCATCTTTGGTATTTAATTTAAATTATATTTAAAAATCAGAAAAATAAGATATTCTTTATTATAATGAAAAGAATCGTTCATCAGGTTTATGGATTATTTGATGATGGAAAAGATATCAGTGAAGTTCCTTCACCAGAAAGACCTGTATTTTTAATCAATACGACATTCACTAAAGTAATCTGCGAACAGAATAATATTGAATATAAGATGTGGAATAAAGAAGATTGTGATAATTTAATTAAAAGTGATTTTCATACTTTTCAGAAATTATGGGATGATTTTTTTGAGCCAATCCAAAAAGCGGATTTCATAAGATATTGTATTTTACATAAATACGGAGGAATTTATATTGATTGTGATATTCGTCCAGCGAAACCTTTTGATGAATTATTTGAGAAAGATTTCTTTTTCGTTCATTGGGATAATGATAAAAAAAGATTACCTTATAATGCGATCATGGGTTCTAAACCCAAGAATGAATTATTCAAAAGTATTATGTGTGAATGTGAAAAAAGTTTTTATGAAAAAATTAATGTTGGAGTTTATGGTGAATGGAGGGGTAGATTTATCTTTCAAACAACAGGACACTTTATGTTAGAAAGAGTTATGAAAGCAGAAAGAATTGATAAAGATAAATACTTTCTGAATATCTTAAAAATCAATAATAAAGGAAAAATAATTACTGGTGATAATGTTTTCTTTGAGGATGCTAATCTCTCAACTTGGTATTAATTACATACTGACCTGAATATTTCCGCCTTGATCTATCCAGTAGATAGAATCATATACGACATACATATCAACCTGTAGAGGTTCAGCGATCGCGGTGGCGACGTGTAATAAGAGCGAAACAGGGAGCGACCTCGTCGCGGTATCAATTCCAGACTCTAAAGCACCTCCCCCTTTGCCGTCAGGTTGGAACGCCTCAATATCCATCCCCATCGCACCGAAGCGGTGGCTCACAGTCGCCGCACCGCCAGCGGATTCACCAGGAATTCCACCAGCGAGACCATTAGAAATCATCCAGTTAATACGACTTAATGAACCAACCCCATTCGGATCATGGACTGAACCGAAACACTTGGCGAGTTCCTCAAACGCTTCTGCACGAGCGACCGCGTTTTGACCTCCGAAGAAACTACAATCAACCGGCTGATTCGGAATATAGTTTGATCCTATTTTAAGTTGATACTCACGTAAATTCAGATGACCGCCGAACGATAAATTATAGATGAGCGTCTCGGCAGGCGCCGCACCATACTGCGTAGAACCACCAACCCACAGAATAGATTTAATTGATTTTCTTCGTGCTGGAATATTTAATGTCTGAACCCCAGTTGAATTCGTGGGGATAGTCTGACGATAATGTGTGTAATCGGTTCCGTTGAGTGTGAGGCGACCTCCTGCGGTCGCTTGGACTTGGCGGAGGTGTTGATCTACTTCCGCTCCAACTTCCACGAGCGACGCCATATAACGGACGTTGTCGATGGTATAGCCGGGCTCACCACCAGCGGCGCCAGCATAGACACCAATCGTGGGGGCAGGGGCGAGGGTAATCTCAATAACAATCGGTTGCGAACCTAATAACTGAAGCGGAACTAATTTTTCTTGACCGGTGCCGAGAAGACCATTCACAAGCGGAATTGATAAATTATAATACGAGCCAGCCGCGGCTGGAATGACGTCATTAGCATTCGTGGGGGTATTGACGATAGCGCCATTCGTTTCATTCACAGTCGCCGCAACACCCATATTCCCAGCACCACCAACAGCGGAGTTTCCATAACGGACACCTTCGGTGACGGAGCGAGTGGCTACATTCACTTCCGAACCCTGCGATGGTAAAAGAACCGCCGAAACAAGGCGGTTGTAATCATGAACATCTGATAAAATACGACCACCCTGAAGAATAGTTAATCTTTGGATGACGCCGTGTCCTCCGCCAAAATCGAGACCCATGGTGAGACCGGTCGTGTTTAAAAGTCTCATACGTAAATAACTTTCTTTGGTATCAAGAAACGCCGAGGCTGATACAGGTATGCGGATAATATTATTTCTATCACTTCTGAAACTTTGGGCGTTATCAGGAAGGAAAGATCTACGTCTCGCACGAGATTCTACGGCTAAAGGAAGAATCGCGGTGTAATCCAAAACAGGCGGAATTGCGGAGGGAACATTCTCAAGAGACATTATTTTTATAATGATTAACAATATAAAAATAATTAAAATTTTAATTAAAAAAATTAGTTTTACCACCACCAATATCCCTTTGCGATATTATCTTTAGTTTCTTCTTCTTTAGTGTCTGAGGTCGCTTCAGATGTTTTTACTTTATCAAATTCTTTTTCTTTTAATAAATCACTTTTGATTACCATGAATTCAACTCTCAATAAATTTATTTCTTTTTTTATATCGATGATATCGTTTTCAATTTTGTTCTTATAATCTTTAATATCTTTAAGATCTTCTTGAGTTCTCTTTTTGATACAAGTCATATCTTTTTCTATTCTACGGACAATATTTTTTTGAGCATTCATATTGGAAACGATATAATATAACATCAATTATTTTATATTCTGATAATAGAGATTTTAGGAAAATATTTAAATTCTTGATATTTTTTCCTTTTTTTTCGCGATGATAGATCAGCGACTTGTTGATACGTCAGCCCTAATTCTTCTGAGATGTCCTTGAGTGATTTAAAATCTTTATCAAAAATAGTCAAAGTTGATTCACCTAAAGTTTGATAGATACAACAATTAAACATAGTTCTGATTAAATCTTAATGAATATTCTTTAAATTTATTTGTCTTTTAAACAACCGGAATTGTTTGAAATAAGGAACATCGTTTAAGAATTCCTCGTGGATTAATTAATCCATGAAACCAATTGGAAACGATTGTTGATGGTAAATTAATCACAAACGAAAGTTGGCGAATCGTTTTAAATTCCATAATCTTAAAGAGTTGAGTTTTATCTTCATCCTCAAAAAGATATAATACCCAACCAGACTTTTTCATATATTATTTCACTTGATTTAATTTCTTGTAAGTTTGATATATCCTCCTCGAATGTGATCTGTAGTTGATGTTGTGTATATTTTGATTAACATCTGTTTATCACTTGCGGCTGGCATAGTTGTTGTTAAAGTTTGTTCGCTTCCTGCTGTGAATGTTCCGAGTGAAGTGAATCCCAATCCACCATAGGTCGTGATACTTTCACAGGTAATTGTTCGTCCAAGTGATATACCTGAACTATTATTAACATCAATACGAACTGCGGTCGCTGTATAATTCGCAGGAATAGTGAAATATCCACAGACCTCAAGCGAACTTGTTAATGGACGAATTGTTCCGTGGATATTCGAGGATAAATCATCCTCAACACCTATATTGAAATAAGATGAATCATCATTCGGTAAAAAACCACCGCAATCAATCGTCATTCTTAAATCTCCAGCCACGTCAAAAACATTCGGAGGGGTGATGTGATTGGTGGGGCTCGTCAAATCAAGATAATAACAAATCGTTCCTGTTCCCATATAATAGTTTGATCCCTGAATATAAGTAGGAGTTCCTGTTCCATTAAAAAAGATTGAGGTCATATCAAGAAGAGTTTTATCTAAATTAATCGTTCGTGCGGTATCTCCATCAAAAGTCGCTCCACTTGTAAAAGATAAATTATCTCCAGCGGATAAACCCTCAGGGACTTTGAGACAAGCCAATTCATCACCATCAAAATCAATTGTATCCCCATCAACTTTCGCTTTAATTGTATCAGGATTAGTCGTAGTATCAATTTCTATTCCGTCGCCTGCTTGATAAGTTGTATCTGTATCCGTAGAATTAATTGTGATTGCCGCTGAACCATCATAAGTAGTTCCTACTGAATAACTTATATTCGTCCCAGCCGTCAAAGAATTCGGAACTCTGAGAACTTGATTTGTATTTCCAGCACCGATATTATTGATGGTTATTAAATCATTCTTCGTCCAAATAGTCGTCCCTATGAATTCAATTCCGTTTGCGGCAGAATAAGTTGTATCTGTATCAACTGAATTAATTGTATCCGCAACTGAACCATCCCACGATGGATTTCCAGATGATAAATTAACATTCGCCCCCATCGTTAAAGGGTTCGGAACAGCCACGCCATTCGCCCCCCATGCGACCGGTTGATTCACCCCACCTGATACAATCACTTCCCCTGCTGTTCCAGAATCTAAATTAGTTCCTAATCTAAATTCACCTGAATTATTAACAGAAGTAAAAGATCCTTTTTTTAATCCAGTTATCGAACTCATTATAAATTAAGAATTATTTTATTTTCATAAATAATAATGCCGACAACAAGATCCAAAAAAGAATTACAAGAAGAGAATGAAAAATTAAAAGAAGAATTGGCTATGTATAAAAATAAATATCAATTGTCGCGAAATTATGATATAGTCAAAGCCGAGAATAAAAAATTAAAAGAAGAAATTAATACTCTCAAAGTATCAAAAATTTCTTAAAAATTTGATTTTGATTTAAAAAGATACTTTGTTATTAAAACAAAAAGATAATGCCTCAATCAATAGAAGAAGAAATAGATGAATACTCAGCGGTCGTCTGCGAATCAAGTGGAATGCTGGAGGGTGTCGCGCGAAAATTACTAAAAGAGAATGAAAAATTAAAAGAAGAGAATGAAGGATTAAAATATACTTTCACTCATCAAGAATTAAAAGCAGAGAATGAAAGATTTAAAAAGATTAATAAAAAATTAAAAGAAGAGAATGAAGAATTAAAAAAACAAATCCCTAAAAAACCTCGGAAGTGTTTCTCACAAAACGATAAAGAG
>VMHT01105270.1_pt1 | contig 13641 bp, 11 predicted proteins | sample 4693611 | NCBI WGS metagenome assembly VMHT01 (sample SAMN12280063, study PRJNA550983) | marine metagenome | isolation source: seawater sampled from same location over 5 years 0.02-0.2 micron viral filtrate | place: USA: collected off the coast of southern California halfway between the port... ... | reverse complement strand
TGAGAAAGGTTTCAAGATGAGCCAAAAGCTTGTTATTTTGCATAGGCTAAAATTATAAAACCCAACACGAAGTCGGGCTTTTTACCAAGGAATATTTAAAAAATTTTATCTTCAGTAATTTATAATCTTATAGTTCTGATATTTAAATTATTAGTATTCTATGTCAAATAGAAAAACCCGGCCTCATCGAGACCGGGTTTTTAATAACATTAAAGTAGAAATTAAATTCTAAGAATTAGAACCAACATTTCCCTGGGCAACAAGAGTTTCTAGATCATCTGCGCTCAAATGCACATTTATATAACCGTCATATTCCAGAAGGCCGTTATAATCTATCATATCTCCATCTTCTCCGTTAAACTTAGTAACGTTGGTAGCGCTCATTCCGGTAGCGCCGTTTACTGAATTTAGAGTGATCGCGATATCTCCAGGAGCATCTGCAACAGAGCCTACGTGAATATGTGCCGGGTGCATTCCATCAGCCGGAGTTCCATCTAACATAATGGTCACCAAAGTTTCACCGTTCACACGTTCTTCAAACATTGCAGTTCCCATAACGCCTTCAACATCTACACTTCCAAGATCGTAAGAAGCTGATTCTCCAGTTAATTCATTTTGCCCGATATCTCCCTGAGCTACAAGAGTTCCTAAATCCTCTGCGCTTAGGTGAACGTTTACATAACCGTCATAATTTAAAACATCTTCGTAACCAAATTCGGTATCATCATCAAGCATAGCTACGTGAGTCATACTCATTCCGGTAGCTCCATTTACTGGATTAAAAGTAAAGGCTATATCTCCAGGACCTTCAGCAGCGGTTCCCATGTGAATATGAGCAGGATGCATACCATCAGTCGGAGTTCCGTCTAACATAATAGTGGCTAAAGCTTCCCCACTCATTCTTTCTTCAAAAATTACAGAACCACTAATTCCTTCTACAGCTTTCTCACCTAATTGGTAAGTTTTGCTTTCACCGGTTAGTTCATTTGCTCCAATATCTCCCTGAGCAACCACAGTTCCTAACTCTTCAACACTTAGGTGAACATTAACATAACCATCGTAATTTAGTACTTCTTCATAACCAAATTCGGTATCATCGTCTAACATTTCTACCTGAGTCATACTCATTCCGGTTGCTCCGTTTACTGGATTAAAAGTAAAAGCAATATCTCCTGGACCTTCTACAAACGATCCCATATGAATATGTGCTGGGTGCATTCCATCTTCTGGAGTTCCATCTAACATAATAGTTGCTAGAGCAGCACCACTCATTCTTTCTTCAAACATCACAGTTCCGCTAATACCTTCTACAGCTCTTTCATCAAGCTCATAGGTTTTGCTTTCGCCGGTAAGTTCGTTAGCGCCAATATCATTTTGAGCTACAAGTGTTCCAAGCTCATCTGCACTTAGGTGTACATTCACATAACCATCGTAACTAAGTACATCGTTATACATAAATGCAGTACCATCGTCTAATGCAGCAACATTAGTTTTACTCATTCCTGTTGCCCCGTTAACCGGAGTAAAGGTAAAGGCGATATCTCCTGGAGACTCAGCCACAGATCCCATATGAATATGTGCCGGATGTTCACCATCCTCTGGAGTTCCATCTAGCATAATAGTTGCCAGGGCTTCCCCGTTTACTCTTTCCTGAAACATCACATTTCCAGAAATTCCTTCTACAGCTTTTTCTTCAAGCATATAATTTTTAGATTCGCCGGTAAGTTCGTTTTCACCGATATCTCCTTGTGCTACTAAAGTACCAAGATCATCAGCACTCAAGTGTACATTAATATATCCATCAAAATTAATAGCTTCTTCATAAGTGATATTTGTACCATCATCTAAAGTAGAAAAAGTGGTGGTGCTCATCCCGGTAGCTCCATCTATAGGTTCAAAAGAAACCGCAATATCACCACCTTCAGCAGCGGTATTATAATGAATATGTGCGGGGTGCATTCCTCCATCTGGAGTTCCGTCTAATTCAAGTTCAACGGTGGTACTGTTATCTTCATTTTCCATAAATGTAGCGGTTCCTGAAATTGAAGGATCCGCAACCGAATAAAGTTCAAAGCTTTTTGTTTCACCTTCAAAATCATCACCATCCCCATCGGGATCTACTGCATCATCGTCGCCACTGCAGCTCATAAACATAAATGGAAGTGCTATAAACATAGCGAGTAAGAATTTCTTCATAAGTTTTAAGTTTTTAGTTATTAGTAAATTTAGAGTTTGGAAACAGTTTTAATTTTGCTTCCAATGCTCAATCTACTTATAGATACGGGCGGAGAACTGTAACGGATGTTAAGCCTTCTAAAAAGGAGTCATAAAGAATGTTAAATGAATTATATGCTTAAATTTAGATATGAATTAGTTTAATACAGGAATAACCTAAAACTAAAAAAGCCCGACTTAAATGCCGGGCTTAATAAATAAGAAATATTATTAGAGATTACTCCTCTGAAGCGTTAGCTCCCATATTTCCTTGTGCAGCTAGAACGTCTAATTCTTCAGCACTTTTGTGTACATTAATGTAACCATCATAAGCTAGCAATTCTGTATAAGTAATTGCTTCTCCTTCTGCATCAGCAGAACCATCAGTCATACTAACATTGGTCATACTCATACCGGTTGCTCCATTTACAGGAGTAAAAGTAATTGCAATAGCTCCAGGAGCATCTTCTATAGACCCCATGTGAATGTGAGCTGGGTGTTCCCCTCCTTCTTCAGTTCCTTCAAGATCTAAGGTTACTAGAGTTTCGCCATTTTCACGTTCTTCGAAAATAGCTACACCGCTTACACCAGGAATATCTCTTTCCTCAAGGTCATAACTTACAGACTCACCGGTAAGTTCATTTTCACCGATATCGGTTTGGGCTACAATAGTACCTAGTTCGTCAGCACTTAAGTGAACATTGATATACCCGTCGTAGGCAACCAATTCTTCATAAGTAATATCGGTACCATCATCTAAAGCCGAAACTTCGGTAGTACTCATCCCTGTCGCTCCATCAATAGGAGTAAAAGTAACAGCGATATCTCCAGTTTCAGCAGCAGTTCCCATATGAATATGTGCTGGGTGCATTCCACCGTCTGAAGTACCTTCCAGATCAAATTCTACGGTAGCGCTTCCATCTTCATTTTCCATAAAGGTAACAGTCCCGCTAACGCCAGAATCACTCATTTCATTTAGTGTGTACTCTTTTGTTTCTCCTTCAAAATCCGGAGTGTCTACATCATCATCATCGCTATCACAACTTGTGAATCCTGCGACCATCATTAAAGCAAATGCTAATTTTTTCATTTCAAATTTTAATTTTTAGGTTATTAATCATTCTCTTTAGAGATACGAATAACAGTAAATGGTTGCGTGATATTTTATATGTTTTGAATATTTTAACTTGCCTTTATTGACACACTTTTGAATTTCAGCGATATAGACATAAGGGTTTAACATTTTTAAATATTTGAGATTAACATTACCTTACCATTTTCAAAAATTGATCGAAACATGCAGAAGAAAATCGTTGTATTAACCGGTGCCGGGGTAAGTGCTGAAAGTGGAATAAAAACGTTTCGTGATGCCGATGGCCTTTGGGAAGGCCACGATGTTATGGATATTGCTTCGCCTATTGGTTGGGAAAAAGATCAAAAAAGGGTTTTAGATTTTTATAATCAACGTCGCCGGCAGTTATTAACGGTAGACCCTAATGCTGCGCATACTGCCTTGGCTGAACTTGAAAAAGAATTTGATGTAGAAATAATTACCCAGAATATAGATGATCTTCACGAAAGGGCCGGCAGTACAAAGGTTACTCATTTGCACGGCGAACTATTGAAAGCCAGAAGCACTTTTAATGAAAATCTTGTGCTAGATTGGAAACAAGATATAAAACCCGGAGATTTCTGCGAATTTAATTATCAACTTAGACCACACGTTGTTTGGTTTGGCGAAGCTGTACCTATGTTTGAGAAAGCGATGGAAATTGTTGCCGAAGCAGATATACTTATGATTATTGGAACCTCTATGCAAGTATATCCAGCGGCAGGACTGGTAGATTTCGCACCCCAGGGGATCCCGGTTTATTTTATAGATCCTAAGCCCAATATTCAGGAGAAAGGAAATCTTCATATTATGGCTGAAAAAGCTTCCATTGGCGTTCCCAAGCTGGTAAATGAATTAATAAATTCTGCATAGAAAATTTAAAAGCAATAGGAGAAAAAGAAATGCCGCTGTGGTTTTAAAGATTGGTTGGAAGCAGTATCTTTATGGCTTTTAATTTCTAAACCAAACAAATGACACCGCTAACCGCCATTTCTCCTATAGACGGAAGATATCATTCCAAAACCAAACAACTCGCAGCTTACTTTAGCGAAGAAGCGCTAATAAGGTATAGAGTAAAGGTTGAAGTTGAGTATTTTATTGCTCTTTGTGAATTACCCTTACCACAGCTTAAAGATGTAGATCATTCTGTTTTTAGTGATTTACGTGCTATCTATAAGAATTTTACAATTGTAGACGCGCAGGCGGTAAAAGAGATTGAAAAAACAACGAATCACGATGTAAAAGCGGTAGAATATCTGCTGAAAAATAAGTTTGATGAATTAGGACTTGAAGAATCTAAAGAATTTATCCATTTTGGGCTTACTTCTCAAGATATAAATAATACTGCGGTTCCTTTAAGCTTAAAGGATGCCATTGAAGCCGAATATTTACCGGAAGTTGAGGAAATTATAGCCAAGCTTACGCAACTTTCTCAAGATTGGGCGAATGTTCCACTATTGGCAAGAACTCATGGACAGCCTGCTTCCCCTACCCGACTGGGAAAAGAAATAGAAGTTTTTATTACCCGTTTGGAATCACAACTGGATCTTTTAAATAAAGTGCCTCACGCCGCTAAATTTGGCGGGGCAACTGGAAATTTTAATGCTCACAAAATCGCTTATCCAAATATAGACTGGAAGGAATTCGGGACTAATTTTGTTCAGGAAAAATTGGGGTTACACCATTCTTTCCCCACTACGCAAATTGAGCATTATGATCATATGGCTGCTTTGTTTGATACTTTAAAAAGAATCAACAATATTCTAATAGACCTGGATCGCGATATCTGGACCTATGTTTCTATGGATTATTTTAAGCAGAAAATTAAAAAAGGTGAAATAGGCTCTTCTGCTATGCCGCATAAAGTGAATCCTATAGATTTTGAAAATAGTGAAGGAAATTTAGGAATTGCCAACGCTATTTTTGAGCACCTATCTGCTAAACTTCCTATTAGTAGATTGCAGCGAGATCTTACCGATAGTACGGTTTTAAGAAATATTGGCGTACCTATGGGTCACACCAGCATCGCTTTTAAAAGCACCCTAAAAGGGCTTGGTAAATTATTGCTGAATGAGGAAAAGCTGAATGCTGATCTTGAAGCTAACTGGGCGGTGGTAGCTGAAGCAATTCAAACTATTTTACGCCGCGAAGGATTTAGAAATCCTTATGAGACCCTTAAAGGTCTTACCAGAACCAACGAAAAGATTAATAAAAAGAGTATAGCCGATTTTATTGAAGCCTTAGAGGTTTCTGATGCAGTAAAAGAGGAACTTAAAAAAATAACCCCGCAAAATTACACGGGTATTTAAATTAAAAAGAGGTTGTTTGAATTTTCAAACAACCTCTATAATAGTTTCAACTAAAAAACTATTCTTCAATTTCTGTTTTAAACATACCGGTAATTCCTTTTAAACCGTCTACATCTACGTCTCCTTTTTCAAGCGATTTCATAAGTTCCATCAATTTCTGCGGATTCATATCTTCACCTAATACACGAGCTACTCCCACTCCTTTGGTATCATCATACCCGTAAACAATAATTTCGTCTATGGCCTCTTCATCTCCAGTAAAATAAATTTCTGCCTTACGATCGTTTGAGCCATATTTCATTAATAGCTGGTACTTCTCATCCTGCAAAATACTACTCAGTTTAGCTTTTTCGGCTTCATATTCCTCTTTGCTTTCCTTAACCGGCAAAGCCAAAACATTAATTTTCTTCACACTTTCCAGCGTAGTTCTTTGATTTTCGTCCAGGGCATCAGCGTTGGTAAACATACTGGTAGGTACATCTAAAGCGATAAACTTATTGTCCTGCTGATTTTCTACATAATACTCCTGCAAACTCGGCTCGTTCGCACACGAAACAAAGGCTGCAGCCGCCAGTGCCAGGCCTAAAATTTTTATTGATTTCATTTTATATTGATTTTAAGTTGATCTAAGATTTATTTTCTACATTTTTAAGCTCTTCAGCACCTGGTATTTTAAGGTCTGATGTTAAGCGGGATAACTGCGAAAGGTCTATTTCTCCGGTAATACTCAAGATCACAGAAATTAATTCTCCTTCTTTTTCACCTTCCATAAACATAAACAGCTCGCTCACATAATTATCGTTTTTTCCTCCTTTAGAATAAAATCGAATATTTTTCCCGTCTTCGTTTACTCGCATTAACTGCTCTAAAGAATTTGAGTTTAAATAACGCTCAACATCTTTTTGCATTTCATTTCTCACTGAAGCCGTGGTGCTGGTAAACATTTTAATCTCATCCAGGTTTTCAATAAGCTTAAGGTACTCTCTCGCTTCAGGATTATCGTCACTTAGATCTACTTTGGCTAGCATTTTAAACATCTTGCTGGTCATTACCATAGCATCAACATCTTTCATGTTTTCATACTTGGCAAAGGACTGGGCCTGGCTTATCATTGGCAACAAGCCAATAAATACTATTATTGCTATCTTTCTCATGGGTTATTCGGTTTTTATAAATTTATTTTTGGTGTTATTAAACTCTTTCAAATAAATAAGGTCTTCTTTTCCCTCGTTCATTAATTCGGAAACCATTTTTAGAGCTTCCATACTTTTTTGTAATGCTTCTTCCTTATCCTGAATAGTGCCAAGATTGCTATCACTCATTTCCAAAGGTTTATTTTGAAAAAAGAAAAGTCCAACTACTAAGATCAAACTTGCTGCAATAGCCGTCCAGAGATATCTATTATCCTGCTTAGTAGCAGGTAATTCAATTTCCTTTTCATAGCTTTCCTTACTCTCAATTTCAGAAAAACCAAAAATAAGCTGATAAGGTTTTAGGCTATCCGGTACTTCATTTTTCGCAAAATACTCCCGCAGCTTTTTTTCTTCAGCCAGAGATGTCTCCCCAGCCTCATATTTTTCCAGTAAATCTCTAATTTTTTGCAATTCCATAATTATGCTTTTTCGTTAAGCTCTCTCGTATCTTTTTTCTCGCTCTGGATAAGGCGACCCTTACCGCAGTACTTTTCATGTTGGTGATTTTCATAATTTCTTCAAATTCCAACTGTTCAATATCACGAAGCTGAAAAACAATTTTTTGCTGTTCTGGTAATTCAGATACAATTCCATTTATCCACTTCAATTCATCTTTAAGCTCTAATCCTCTTTCAGGAGAAATTGAGTTATTTTCATAATTTTGATGAACAATTCTTAAATTGTTATTCTTTTTCGCTTTCAATTCATCCAAACAATAATTTTTTGTCACCGTCATTGCAAAAGCTTCGAGATTGGTATAATCCTTGAGCTTATGCTTCTGATTCCACAATTTTAGGATCACATCCTGGGTAGCATCTTCTGCCGCTTCTTTTGAAACAAGCAGTCGTAACGCAAGCCGGTACATTTTATCTTTTACCGGGTTTATTATGTCCAGGAAGCCCTGTTGTTTCATTGATGCTTGGTTTAATAACCTTCTTACCTTGAAAACGATTAGCGGTAATATTTGTTACAATAGGATTTTGAATTTAATTTAATGTGGGTATTTTTAGCAATCTAAAACAAACTTAACTTTATGAAGATTAATAAACTAATTTTAATTTTATTCCTGGCTACAGGAGTCTTGAGCAGTTGCTCCAAAGATGACAATGATGAACGCTTCCCGGTTGAACCAGGAGGCGAAAAGCCTGGGGAAACTCCCAATTTAGAAATCGAAAATTATTTATATGATGCAATGAGCATCTACTATGTATATGAAGCCGATGTTCCAGAATTAGGTGAGAATTATTTTGATTCTGAAGCCGATAAAAATGAATGGCTGGCTAGTTTTGATTCTCCCGAAGATCTTTTTAATAACGGATTAAAAGTTCCTGCGCCAAAAGATCGTTTTAGCTTTATTATAGATGATTATACTATTTTAGAAAATAATCAAGCTGGAATTCAAACTACAACCGGAATGGATTATGGACTGGTAAGATTTGGAAGTAATGGAGTTTTAGCCTATGTACGGTATGTGATACCCAATAGTCCTGCCGAGGAAGCCGGCGTTACTCGTGGTACTCTTTTTACCGATATTGATGGGGAATCTATGAACCTTGATAATTATCAATCTCTTTTAGGAAGAGATGGCTATGAAATTACTGTAGCTGAAATTAATGATAATATTATTAGTAATACCGATGAAACCATAGCACTAAATAGAATAGAAATTACCGAAAATCCGGTTCTTTTATCAAAAGTAGTAGAAGTAGATGGAATAAGTGTTGGCTACATTATGTATAATAGTTTTACCGCCGATTTTGATGATGAACTAAATGCTGCTTTTGGAGAACTTAAGGCTGAAGGTGTAGACGAACTTGTTCTAGACCTTAGATATAATGGAGGTGGTTCTGTAGAAAGTGCGGTAGATCTTTCCAGTATGATTACCGGGCAGTTTGAAGGCGAAATTTTCTCTAAACAAACTTGGAACGCTCTGTTACAGAGTCAATTTACAGAAGAAGAGTTGGTAGATAGGTTTAATGATAAAATTAGAACAGACGAAGCGATAAACAGCCTTGGACTTAGTAAAGTATATATAATAGGTACAGGTTCTACCGCTTCCGCCAGTGAATTAGTAATGAATGGTCTAGCTCCCTATATTGAAGTAGTTCACGTTGGAGAAGGTACAGTAGGGAAATTCCAGGCGGCTGCCCCATTATATGATTCTCCCAATTTTTTACGTCAAAACCGCAATCCTAATCATAAATATGTAATTCAGCCATTGATCTATGAATCTAAAAACGCAGATGAAGACGCATATTACGAGGAAGGATTAATTCCGGATATTGAAGCTGAAGAAGATATTGTAAACCTAATAGAATTGGGGACACCTGAAGAAACTTTACTTGCTGCTGCTCTTGCCGATATTACTGGCAACAGAATTGCAATTCCTGCTATATCTTACGATTCAAGATTTACTAAAATTGGTGAACGTGGTGATAATGATATTGATTACCAGAGAATGTATGTAGACGAAATTCCTGAACAAATCAAGCAAAGAGCTGCTGAATTGAAGAAATAATTTTCAGCAACTTAAAATAAAAAAAGCCCCGTTTCAAATTTGAAACGGGGCTTTTTTATGCAAATGCAATTTAACAGAAAAAATCTTTTTAGTCGTTAAAGTAGAAACCGTTTGGGCCTATTCCACCAGAATCAAATTCAGTAGTAAGATTACCATTTAAATCGTAGATCCTAATAGTTCCATTTTCAGTAAAAGAAGGTGCTTCGGCTGTATAAATATAATTATCTTCTACTTTGAAACCATACATACCGCCATAAGTTGAACTGGAGCTATACTCCAAAATAGGTTCTGTTGGTACTTCCTCATCGTTAAGGCTCAGCTTGTATACCTTTGTTCCAATTGTATAATAAATCATTCCATCTTCAATTTGCAGGTTACTGGCAATTCCTCCATCTATAGAAATTTGAGAGGTTACTTGCCCTGAAATCAGATCAATTTTTTCAAGTTTGGCCGCACTTAAAGCGTAGAGAACTTCGTTTTCAATTTCAAAAGAAACAAGGTTGTCTTCCGTATCTATAGTTTCAATAATTTCATCTGAGTTAGAATCGATAACAGTAATTCCATTACCCGACCCAAAGGCCGCGTTCTGTACATAGATTAACCCGTCTTCTTCTTCAATATATTCAAGGATTGTATTTGTTTCTATAGTTTTCTCAACCTCCAAAGTTTCCAGATCAATTATCGCTACGAAATCATCAAATTCAGTTGCTTCTGCATCTTCGTAAGACCCTTGATTTGTTACATACATTTTATCATTTTCCACAACCGCATATCTGGGAGATACAAGCCCACTATCAACTTGGCCTACTAATTCAAAAGTATAGCGGTTTACCACGTTAATCAAATTAGAAGCATTGGCGATAATATAGGCGTAATCATCATCGAAGGTGATACTTTGCCCAGTATCTCCTAAAGATTCATCGTTTGCCTTAAAAAAAATTTCTGTTTCATTTGTAGAAAAATCATTACTCACATAAGTAACAGCACTATTATTATTACCAAAACTTCCTTCATTTAAAATAAAAAACCCTTCGGTAAAATCGCCTTCGGGTTGTGGCCCATCAGGATCAACATTATCATCATCACTACTACACGAATTCAATAAAAAGCCGCTTATAATGGCCATTGTCACTAGTTTACTTAGTTTCTTCATTGGTTAGAATTTTAGCAAGAAGCAGAGCAAATACTCTGATTTTATAAATATTTGCTTCCAGCATCCTGCTGGTTAAAAATTAAGGTTTAGGTATATATTAAAATTTCTACCGGGCATCCACCGGTTTTCTACACTTTGGTATTCTTCATTAAAAATATTGAGCACTCTTGCACCAATCTTATAGGTATTATCTTTCCCAAAATCATATGCAATTCCAAGATTTGAAACTGAGTAAGAATCTATATTATAGCGAGAATTATTATCAGACCTGGTAAAAACCTCGCCATTATATAAAAGCTGATAATCCAGGCTTAAGTTTTTAAATGAATAAGTGAATGCACCGGTTGCTTTATGAAAAGGCACATAGATAAGCTGGTAACCGGTATTCATATTTTCTGAAACGGTATAAGCATAAGTACCTGAGGTGCTAATTTGATGATCTTTGGAAAGTCGCTTCTGCCAACTAGTAAGTATTTCCAATCCGTAGGTTTCAACTTTTTCTTCATTCCTGGGTCGCCAAACTGCATTTTCTGAAGGTAACCAACGTATCATATCATCTATTTGAATATAATACCCGGTAAGGCTGAAAATTAAATCTTGATATTTAAAATGATTTCCCAGTTCTACCTGGTTAGAAGTTTCAGGTTTTAAATTAAGATTTCCAGCTCCAGCCCAATAAAGATCATTATAGGTTGGAATTCTGAAGTTTCGAGAAACATTTAATTTTAAGTTATAGAAATCTGTAAATTCATAGTTCAGTCCTGCAGAAAACAATATCGGACTTTCATAATTATCGGTTGCTTCTTTCCGGATGCCTAATTCATATTGAAATTTCTGAAACGGCTTGTGTTTCATTAAAAGAGCTGCGGAAAAAATGTTTCGGATATTCTCCTCAATTCCAGAACCCTCACCATCGGTATAAGTGTTGGTTAAAACGGTATTAAATTCCAGTGTTTTGGAGACTGAATATTTTAGATCATATTTACCGATTAGCGTTTTTGCCTCACCAAATGAATAATTTTCTGAAGCTATATTCTCGTAATAACGATAGTTTTCATCTAAATGTGCAAGTCTTGCCACCGAGATAAAACTTCCAAATTCGCTTACCCATTCCAGTAAATTTCGGGTGTTTAAATCGCGGTACTTTGTTCGGGTTTCTGAAGGTCTGATCAGTGAAAAGTGTCTTTCCCCATCAAAAACCTCGCTGTAAAACTTGAGGGTATTTTTTTCATTTAAACGGTAAGCCAGCCCTATAGTAAGATTGTTATTGTAGAATTCCCCGTTTTTATTAATTCTGCCTTCAACCGGCCATTCGTAATCATTATCCGAAGAATTTCGCGCCAGCGCCGCACTCAAACTCCATTTCTTTCCAGAAGTCTTTATTTTATAACGAGCATCCAGCGTATTAAAACTCCCGTATTGTAGAAAAATATCTTGTTTCGTTTTTCCGCTAAAATCAAGATTGGTGTTTAAATGCACCGTGCCACCAATAGCACCGGTACCGTAAACTACACTTCCTCCCCCACCGCGAACACTAATATTATCATATCCGGCAGCGTTTAAGGTATTAAAATCGGTTTGCCCGTTAAATTGGGAATTGATATTGATCCCATTCCATAAAACCGCAGTTTGCGAGGCCGTGGTGCCACGAAAAGAAGGAGAAGAAACCATCCCCAAGCCGTTTTCCTTAAAATAGATATTGGTATTAAAATTTAGTGCTGAAGTAAGCAGCGCTCCATTTTTCTTTAAAACCGAATCGTTTAAAACAGTAACCTGTTGGCCGGTAGAAAAATCTTTCAGCTTAGTATCGGTCAGGAAAACCTCGTTCAAAACATTTATCGTATCGTTTTGAGCAAGTGTTGGCAAGCTACAAAGCAGGCCAAGGTATAAAATATAAAACTGTGTTTTTTTCATCTGCCCCTGACTTTTATCCCGAAAGTCTAAGAATTTATTGGTTATATTCTGGCAGGTCTCCTGGCTTGCGTCTCGTTGTTTACCTTCCCGTTCCAAAAAAGAACAGTGGTTTTTGAAGTGATAACAACAAGCGTCCTTTTACAGACTAAGCTTACAGTTGCGGGAACAGCTCAGGCTTAACAAAAATTAGAAGGAAGAAGTTTGAAATAAGAATAAAATATTCTTGCTTCGTATTTTGTACTTCTAACCTCGTACATTTTTCCTGATTCCCTTTTAATCGGCGTGATAAAATTCACATCCGAACCAAAAATTTCAATGCGAAATTAAACATTTATCTGAGTTGCGACTAAAAAATTCGAATTAATCTTACTTTTGAAAACTTTTGTTTAGAGAATATTTTAAAAAATTTCGTCAAGCTGAAATGGCTTCAGAGCTTGAAAAAGAAAATCAAACTCTATTAAGCGAATTGCATATAAACTGATAAGAATGAAAATAAAGATTGTAAAATCCCTAAGTTTCTGCATCCTTTTTCTATTATTTAATGCCTGCAAAAACAATCAAAAAGAGGAAAATACAAATCCTGAACAGTCTGGAAATTTAGTTGAATTAAGCTATGCTAATAACTTTAGCATTGAAGATTTTGGTGATTTCTACCTCCTAACCGTAGAAACCCCCTGGCCAAATGCTGAAAAAGGCTTCACTTATCTTCTCGCGAAAGAAAACGCTGAAATTCCTGGTGATTTGGAGTACGATCAAAAAGTGCAAATTCCGATAGAAAAAATGGTGGTGACTTCCACTACTCATATTCCGGCTCTGGAAGCTTTAAACAAAGAAAACAGCCTGATAGGTTTCCCCGGCCTCGATTATATTTCTTCAGAAAAAACCAGGAAACTGATCAATTCCGGAGAAATTAAAGAGCTTGGTAAAAATGAGAATATCAATACTGAAGTACTGATAGATTTGCAACCGGATGTTGTGGTTGGTTTTGCTATAGATGGCAATAATAAAACCTTTGAAACCATTCAAAAAACAGGAATCTCGGTAATGTATAATGGCGACTGGACAGAAAAAACTCCGCTAGGTAAAGCCGAATGGATCAAATTCTTCGGTGCTTTTTACGATAAATTAGAGAAAGCTGAAGTTGTTTTCAATGAAATTGAAACCTCTTACAATGGAGCAAAGGAACTGGCAAAATCTGCTGAAGAAACTCCAAAGGTTTTAAGCGGTGC
>VMHT01206055.1_pt1 | contig 13642 bp, 14 predicted proteins | sample 4693611 | NCBI WGS metagenome assembly VMHT01 (sample SAMN12280063, study PRJNA550983) | marine metagenome | isolation source: seawater sampled from same location over 5 years 0.02-0.2 micron viral filtrate | place: USA: collected off the coast of southern California halfway between the port... ... | reverse complement strand
CCGATTATAACATCTCCCGTCCATGTGGCCTCACTAAATTCTGAATGAAGGCGTTGACCATTTACAACACCCTTAGCGGTAGTAAACGTTAGTTCATTACATCCTTCAATTGTGTTTCCATCAAACGCCACTCCCTCAATCATAACCTGTTGTCCGGCTAACGCAGTTATATTTAAGTCTGTGCCAGCAGTAGAAGATATTGTATTTGCGTTTATATTTATATTGTCTACATCTAAAGCTGTTAAAGTTCCAACAGAAGTTATCGCTGCTTGAGCTGCTCCTGTAACAGTTGCAGCTGTGCCACTTGCATTTCCAGTAAGAGCTCCAACAAAAGTAGTTGAAGTAATTGAAGTTGCACCAGTCACTTCACCAGCATCTATATTTATAGTTGAATCAAGAACTATTTTTTGTCCAGTTGCAGGAGTTATATGTAAATCATTTGCACCTGTTGATGAAATTGTTCTAACATCAATGTTAATGTTATCAACTTGCAACTCTGTTAAAGTTCCTAGAGAGGTAATGTTTGTTTGAGCTGCAACAGATACTAATCCAGCATTTGTCAACGCCGGCGTCGTGCCCATTGTTAATGTTCCACTTATGGTTGTTATAGAAGTAGCTCCATATCCACTTCTTACATGCACAGTATTTGCGGTTCCATGGCCTTGCATTGAAATTCCAACTTGCTGCGCACTAGTAGTTCCGTCACTAGCTGCGACAGTTAGGGTTAACGTACCTGCTTCGTCTGTGGCAGTAGGATTACTTATATCTCCATTAATTTCTGCAAAAGTTTTCAGCTCTGGTGTACCGGCATCATTATAACCTTTCCATACTACATTTCCTAAATTATCACCTCCAATTCCAGGCTGTAGTCCAGAATTATCTTTTTTCTTTGAGAAATATAAATTTGGACCATATACGTCGTTAGACTCAGATTGCATGTTAATATAAGGATATGATTGGGCACTAGATTTAATATCGGTTGCGCCTCTTCCCACGTTAAAATTAAAATTACTTTCGCTTTGATGATTTCGAAAAATAATGCTTTGATTGTTGCTATTAGCATCGGAATCTACATCCAAGATGATATCATCCTTAGACTGAAGATATAAATCATCACCCGCCAGAGTATTAGCAACAGCACTAGCATCTATCTTTATATTGTCTACCTGAAGTTCAGTTAAAGTTCCTACTGAAGTAATTGCTGATTGAGCTGCTTGTGTAACTGTAAGCGCTGTACCACTTGCATTTCCTGTAACATCACCAGTTAAATCACCTACAAAACCTGCAGAAGCATTAACTTCTTTATTAAAAATCCAATTGTCTCCAGATGCTCTATATAACATAGTCGCACTTGCACCATCAACTGTAATTCCTGCGCCATCTGCTGCAGCGGCGTCAGCTGCACCTTTAGCAACTGTTATATTTAAGTCATCTACATCTAACGTCGTAGAATTTATTGTTGTTGTAGTTCCATCAACTTGAAGAGTTCCTCTAATCACGACAGTAGTATCATCACCTGAATCTCCAATGTATAATGTTTCAGTTCCATCTAATAATGCTAATGAGGCAGATACATTTGCTTTATCTGTTACGTCTGCACCATCCTCTACATTTAATATCGCTAAGGCATCTGTTTTAGATAAAACCTCTACATTTCCTGTACTTGCAGTAGTTCTACCAAGAAAACTATCTGTTGCCATTGTCGCCATCTTACCTAATGTAATAGCGTTATTCGCAACTGTCATTGCTATACTTAGATTACCACCACTTGTATATGTTGGAGTAGTTCCACCTGTTACATCACCAGTATATGTTAAAGTTCCTGCACTTGCCAATGCTGTTGCTGTGCTTGCGTTTCCTGTAATTGTAGAACCGCTTACAACTAAAGTCCCAGCAACAGTTGTTGTTGAAGTCGACCCTAATCCAATTAGAACATCTATCTCCTGTGAATCATGCTCACCTTCTAACGTTAAACCAGCTGCGGGATATCCCGCGCCATTAACGGCAACGCCTAAGGTTAATTTTCCAGCTTCGTCACCTGATGTTGGGTCAGTAATCTCACTGGAGATGTATGCATACGTTTGAGCATTGTTACCAGCGTCCTTACTATTAAATTGTATTGTACCAATTCCATCGCCAGCAACACCTGCTACACCCCTATCTTTCTCTATTATTAGAGTGCCGGCTTTTTGATTATTAAAAAGATTTTTTATCGTTACAACAGGACTTTGACTAGCGGCTGATTCAATTAAAAAAGTATTTGTGTTTACTTCTATATCACCACCAGTAGCCGTTACAATTAAATCAGCAGATGATTTTATAGTACTAGCATCTATATTTATATTGTCTACTTGAAGTTCTGTTGCAGTAATAATTCCAGTAACATCTAACGCAGTAGTAGGTGTGATATTATTTATACCTACTCTATTATTTGCACCATCAGTAGATAGAATTACATTTCCATCTGCTGCCATTACTTCTAAATCAAGGTCTTCGTTTCCATTGTTTATTTGAATCTTATTTGTACTATTAGCATCTAATCTAATAATTGATTTACCGCCAGCAACTAAATTTGCTAAATCACCTCCAAATTTCAAATAAGTATCTGGGTCTCCAACACGATAAACAAATTCATTAACTGTTAAATCACCTGTGAGCGTTACACCTGTTTCTGTAGTTTCTAATTTTTTACCTGCACCACTAACACCTCTCCAATAAAGTTCTACACCAGCATCTGTATTAAATACTGCACTATTCGCACCACTAGTATCTTCAATTACTACATCAGGAGAGCCTTGAATTTTAAGGTCTCCAACTCCATCATCTTTTATATAACTATGGGAACCATTGTGATATATTTTTAAGTCTTGGTCATCTCCTAATTTTATTGTACCTACATCTGGCATTTGTAAAATCTGTGGAACTACTAATCTTCCAATTGAAGGATTGTAAGTTAAATCACCATCAGATTCTAATCCAAGATTTCCACCATCAATATCTCCACCAGCTGTAAATACGATAGCATTCTCTTCATTAGTATTTTCATTATCTGTAATTGTTACTGTTGTCGCTACAGTTGCAGTGCCAGCTGTTAAATTTGCAGCTGTTCCTGTCACATTTGTCATAACACCACTTACAGGTGTTCCTAATGCAGGTGAAGTTAAAGTTGGAGAAGTTAAAGTTTTATTTGTTAATGTATCTGTAGTAGCTTTACCAACTAACGTATCTGTTGCATCTGGAAGTGTTAACGTTCTATCTGTTGTAAGAGTTCCAGCTAAAAGAGTAAGTTCATTAGTATCTGCTGCGCTTCCTTCAAATATAACACCACTTGATGTCGTTAAAGTTTCAACATTATTTGTAGTTGTTGTTCCACTAACATTTATATTTGTAACATTTAGGGTTCCTGTACTAGGATTATAAGTTAAATCACCATCAGATTCTAATCCAAGATTACCACCATCAATATCTCCGCCTGCTGTAAAAATAATAGCGTTAGTCTCATCAGTATTTTCATTATCAGTAATAGTAATAGTTGTAGCGTTTACTAATCCATTTACATATTTACTTGTACCCTCATCATATTGTAGTCCATGCCCAGCAGCTGGACTAGTACTTGTTATTTCTTGTATCTGTTTTATTCTAATCTTAGACATTTATACTATTCTTTATTTAATAGTGCAAAATAGTCTATTGCACCTTTAGATTTTTTTATAGCAGCTCCATTCTTTTGTACATTTATTAAATTAACAGGGTCTATGTATTCATCTTTAAGATAATCCTTAAAATCTTCTGGAAGACTTTCTTTATAGAAATCTTCATATATCATTATATAAACTCTTGCCATTTTATCAGCTGCCATACCTGAAGCGCTATTTATTTCTGCAACCCATAAATCTCCAGCTTTATCAATCATTACATCAATTGACCATAAACCTAATTTAATCTTTTCTCTTATTTCTTCTGTAATATCTTTTACATCATCTATAAAATTAAGTTTAGACATATCTTGGTCTACATAAACAAATTCAGTTTGTTCTTTCGTATCTTTATCTTTTATTTCATTATCAGCAGCAGATACTCTTTCATGAATTAGAACTATTTTATTATTCATTAAAAGAACTCTATATTCTCTATCTAAATCTTTTGCTTCTGAATAATTATCAAATTTTAATTTACTCGCTTTTAATTTTTTATAAGTATCAAAAATTTCTATTCCTACTCCAGAATGTCCATCATCTGGCTTAGCTATAATAGGAAATTTTAATTTCTTAGTATCTTCTATTTTATATACAGATTTTGGAATAAATTTTGAATCTGCAAATGTTTTATAGAACTCTGTTTTATTTCCACTCTTTAGCATTTGGTCAGGAACGTTATACATAACTTCTTCCTTTATTTTATATTTTTTAAGAAATGCAAAAGATTCTTTCTTATTTCCACCGTAATATATCATTGGTAGATTAGGGTTCACATCAAGGTCCTTTCCATAATCACCTTCAGCATAAAAAGAATTGTATAGTTGTTCTAAACATTTATCATTTATTTTACCATATATTCTCTTATTATTCTTACCAGTCAATCCCTCAATCTTTTCACCAGCTAAAAGGAAATTAACTTTCTTCATAGGAGACTCTATAGCATCAATTACTATTAGTTCCTCGTTCATTGACCACTCCTTAAATGATAAAATTTTACTTTTCATATAATATATCTATTTTATCTGTCGCGTCTAAATCATAACCTGCAATAGTTCCATTCCATATTAGTTGGTCTCCTATCGCAAGAGTATTAAGTGCTAATGCAGTAGTTCCAGTATCTCTTGAGAAATAACATTCTTTTGTTTTTACAGCATCTCCAATAGAAGCTCGTAAACCATTAACATCAACTACAATAGTTCCACTAGGATGTGGTTTAGACGTTAAAACAATTCCAGTTTGTGCATAATTTCCATCAGTTACAGAAGATGTTTTTTCTTCGTCTTCTTTTGTCCATATTGGAATGTCTTCTAATAATATACCTTGAGAATCTGCCTCATATGAAAGTAAGTTCCCTACTTGAAATACAGATTGCGCCGCAGCTGTACCACCAGATATCATTTCAAATGTAAGATTTATTTGAATAGCATCATTATCATCCGTATCTACTCCGCTAGTTCCAGCATATGTGTCTATCCTAGACCATGTTCCAATTTTATATATTGCATATAGAGAAGTATGACTTTTATTTATTATCTTTAATCTACCCCTAGCTCCCTCTAATGTTAGTTTAGTTAAAAAGTTTTCTAATTCAGAAAGTCTTAATCCATTATTATCTAAATTACTTAATTTTATTTTTGTTATACTAGTAGGTATACCACTATCAAGTACAGCTTTACCATTAAGCCCAGGAGTATCTGTTCCAGTTATAGATTCAAGAACATATTCTGGTTCTAATAAATCTGTACTCGTTGCAGGTAATCCTACACCACCATGTGCACTTAATATAATCGTTCCTATTTCTAAATTAGGAAGAGCATATGATATCCCACGAGGATAAAAATTTCCAAATATAATAGTTACTTTAGCATATATTTTTCCAGGAGGATAATATGCCGACGCCGTCTGTGGTATTGTAAATGATATATCCGAATTATTCGCCGATGATATTGATAGTGGAAGGGTTGAACCTCCAGGTGCTAAAGAAAAAATAGAAAGAACTGCATCATTTTCATCAATAATACTAACACTAATACCAGTTGCAGTGTCAGCCCTAAGTAAACTACCTACTCCATTTCTATATAAATTTATAGTATATGCTTGACTTGAACCCTGTGAAAAATTTAATAAAGTAGCTATATTAGCTATAATATCGTTCTGCGTTACTTGACCCATTCTGAATTTAAGATATTTTTCTTTATGTATATATCTTAGTTAGAACTGACTATAGGAAGTTTATACCCTTGTAGTTTCGTCAAAAATACCTAAATCTACACAGTTGATATAATCATGATAAGATATTATTGTTTGAACAAATCCATCATATGGAAAAAGAGATATTCTAATAAAATCTACAAGAGTTATTTCATCATCTCCTGGTCTATCATCATTCATATCTTCTTTATTTCTATACCCATATGTAAATGTCGTTAGTGCATCTCTTAAATCAGATAAATCTTCTGGATGTACATATATTGTTATTTTCATATCTATTGTTTTAGTTCTTTATCTTGTTCTCTTGCATAAGCCTTCCAAAATTCTAAATCTTTAGTCAGCTTATTATTTCTTTCTATTCCTATTAGCCATCCTAACACAAACATAAATGCCGCTAAGAATAAACTAATAAGTAATCCTGATTCGTCCATTATTTTCTTTTTATTACTTCATCAATTATACCATATCTCTTTGCTGCTTCTGCGTTTAACCAAAAATCTCTAGTCGCATCAGATTTTACTTCCTTTGGAGTTTTGCCACAGTATTCTCCTAAAAGCTTAAACAATTCTTCATTATATTTCTTCCATTCTTTCATATCAATTTCAGCATCTTGTATATTTCCACTAAAACCACCAGAAGATTGATGTAGCATTGTTTTAGAATGTCTAAGAGATGAACGTTTTCCTTTTGTTCCAGCGCCTAATAATATAGAACCCATAGATGCAGCCATTCCCATATTCACTGTTTTAATATCTGATTCTATATACTCCATTACATCTACCATAGAAAGACCAGCTTTAACACTTCCACCAGGACTGTCAATGTGTAGTGTAATATCCTCTCCTCCAGTATTATCTAAAAACATTAACTGCGCTTGAAGAATTGATGACATGCTATCATTTACAACACCAGATACCCATAATAATCTATCCATCATTAACCTATCAAATACAGACATCATAGTTGCTCTTAGTTCGCGCTCTTCTAAAATCATAGGAGAGAGATGATTCTCATAATGGTGTAAGTTTAATCCACTTATACCATGATGCCCCTTTGCATATTTCTTAAATTCCTTATAATCGTTCATTTATTATTTTTTTAATCGTTATACATTTTTCATATTGTTCTGCTCTTTCGAAATAATCTAAACATTTATTTAATGTTTTATCTAAATTATATTCATCAATATCAGATTTATATACGTTTCCATCTTTGTCCATAAACTCACAAAATAGTGATGTTTCGAATTTAGTGTAATATCCTTTTACAACAAAATCTAAAAGAGCATTATAAAATCCTTTCAAATCATCAACAATAACCTCTGTGCCATCTATTGTTTCTCTATAGGTTATATTAAATAAAGGAATCATTATGAGATGGGCTCTGTTATTTTTGTAATAGTACTTAGTCCTAAAAAAGGAGTTAGTATATTTTTATATGTTTTAATATCATCTTTTTCTGGATTTGACTCATCAATCATTTGTAAGAATAATTTACCATATGAAGTTAATTCCATTCCACTATCATTAACATTAAATAATGGTGTTTTCAATTCCATTTTATTTTCTTCTGATGCATTTATATCTTCATGTAATATATCTTTTGCTAAATCAAAGTGTCTTTCGTAAAAATGAGTATTATCTGAAAAATGCCAATAATATCCAAGCTCTAAATCTGGATAAGTATCTTTAATCCATAAATATACATGTTGATGAACTAATGCAAAAAATGGAGCATCAAACGTTAATCCATAAAATACATCATTGGACCGCATCTGAACTTTCATAAATAATTTATTTTCTCTTATGAAAAAGTTTATATACATGGTACATACAAAATCTTTATTTCTTTCAAATTGAAATTTAGGTTGATTTAGAAAAGCAATCGCCTGTCTAGTATGTTTATCTTTTTTTAGAGAATCCACAACCCAATGTAATTGTTCTCCAAATAATAAACTTCCATAGTTTGAATTTATTTCATTTGAATCTGGATTAGTTAAAGTAGACCAAAAGTTAGAGAACTGACCAATATAATCTACGTCATTATCTTTTCTTAAATACCAAGCCAATTCACCAGCTAGATATTTCCAATTAAATGTTCTAGAATTATAACTTGCAAATGGCATTATAGGATTTATTGGAAGTTTTGTGAACATTTGTTCTTTAACTGCTAAATCTCTAGGAGTGCATTCTTCTCCATTTTCTGATATATCTTTAATAAGATGTTGAAATGTACTTGAAAACATATTGTTTAATTTTATATTATATTAGGATTTTATAGAAAGTTTATCATTAGATTTATTATGTACAATTTGATAAATTGCACCAGTATCCTTTACCATCTTCTTATTTATAATAGCATCCGCAAGTAAATCTTCTACATGAGATTGAATAGCTCTCTTCATTGGCCTTGCTCCAAATTCTCTATCATATCCTTCATTCATTAAGAAAAGCTTTGATGCTTTGTTTATTCGTATCTTATATCCTTGTCCAGCGAGTCTATCAATAACATCACCCAGCTCAATATCTATAATTTTAAGAATATGTTCTTCTTCTAAATGCTCAAATAGAATAACATCATCTAATCTATTCAAAAATTCAGGAGCAAATCTATTTTTAAGTTCTTTTCTAATTATAGATTCTATTTTAGATTTATTTGTACCAATACCTCCCTTTGTTTCAAATCCTATTCCTTGACCAAAGTCCGCAGCTTTCTTTGCTCCAATGTTAGATGTCATAATTATTACAGTATTAGTAAAGTCAACTACTCTTCCAAGAGAATCAGTTAATCTTCCATCATCTAAAACTTGAAGTAAAGTATTAAAAATATCTGGATGTGCTTTTTCTACCTCATCAAATAATATAACAGAATATGGTTTTCTACGAATAGCTTCTGTTAATTGACCTCCATTCTCATGACCAACATATCCTGGAGGAGAACCAATTAGTCGTGACACATTAAAACTTTGTTGATATTCTGACATATCAATTCTTACCAAATTATCTTCAGAACCAAAATAATAATCAGTAAGATATTTTACTAAATGACTTTTACCTACGCCAGTAGGACCAATAAACATAAATGAACCAATTGGTTTTCTAGAAGAAGATACACCAGCCCTAGAACGTTTAATAACTTTACAAACTTCTGATACCGCACTGTCTTGCCCTACTACCTTCTTTTTTAATTCATCTTCCATAGATATCATTATATCATTATCTTCATCTGTTAGTGATGTTACAGGAATTCCAGTGGCGTGCTCAACAATTACAGCGATATGTTCTTTTGTCACAGGTTTTTTAGTTCCTTTAAGCTCTTCCTCCCACTTAAGAATTCTAAATTCTAACTCATCTCTCTTATTTAATTCCAAGTCTCTAAATTTAGCAGCAGCTTCATAATCTTGTTTTAATACAGAACTTCCTTTTTTATTGCTATATGCATCAGCACTATCTTCTAATCTTTTAATACTTTCTGGAATAACAATTTCTCTCATATGAATTTTAGCACCAGCCTCATCCATGATATCTATTGCTTTGTCTGGTAATTCTCTTTGAGTGATATATCTGTTAGAGAGTTTAACACATGCATCTATAGCTTCTTTGCTATATGATACTCCGTGATAATCTTCATATGTTTCTTTTAATTGTGTTAAGATTTCAATTGTTTCTTCTTCTGATGGTGGGTCAATGAAGACTTCTTGGAACCTTCTCGTTAATGCGGTATCCCCTTCTATATTTTCTCTATATTCATCGAGAGTAGTTGCACCGATGCATTGGATTTTACCAGTGGACAGATGAGGTTTTAATATATTAGACGCATCTAAACTACCACTTACACCACCAGCTCCAACAAGAGTATGTATCTCATCAAAGAAAACTATTACATTTTTATTTTCTTTAAGTTCCTCAACGATTCCTTTCATTCTTTCTTCAAATTCTCCTCTATACTTTGTGCCGGCCACCACGTTTCCTATGTTTACACATATTATTTGTTTATTATATAGTGTACGTGACACCGTCTTATTAACTATACGCTGTGCAATCGCTTCTACTATCGCAGTTTTACCAACACCTGCATCTCCTAAAATAATAGGATTATTCTTTTTACGCCTAGACATTATTTGACAAATTCTATTGATTTCAATATCTCTTCCGATAATTGGGTCAAATTCACCAAGACGTGCTTGTTCTGTCATGTTATCTCCAAAGACTTCTAATAGATTTTTCTTTGGTAGGTTCGGTTTTGGTTCTAATGGTTTCTTTATACTCATTGATTTCTTCTTATAAAATTACTACCCACAGAACGAGCTGCACATCTCCAACACGTGACAGCTGTTACACTTTCTCCTATTTCTGACCATTCATCACAAGGTGTCTCATCTTCTGGACCCCATTCAGGATACTTGCTTTTTGCCAAATCTGAGTTCTGACAAATTATGTAAGTTTTCCCATCCTTTTCTTTCGTTCTCCAATTTGTTTTAGTTTCTATTGTCATATTTAATTTCTTTATATTATATCTCAAAATGCATAATTGTTTCAGATAGTCTAACAGATACTCGAAGTTCCTTTTCGAAAAATTTTTAGTCTAAGAAAAAAATATCGTCCAGGGTTCTATTCCTTAAATATCGTAGTGGTGACCCCCTCCCCTGTGCATGCCCCGAATGCACCCCAAAACACTATACTAGAGAAACGCTTAAAAAACTTGTATAGGGAGGATAACAATCTATATAGAGTAATTAAACAAATTAGAGCCCTCTGCCCGCCCGGGGGTTACGCGCTTTTATAATAGTCTATCAGGACTCTTAGTACTCTATACAAATAAGTGTTAAGATTTATTAGACTCTATTAGAATCTTGGCAACCTCGGCATCTTGAAGTTTGGTAAGGTTGGAGCCTTAGGTGGTGTACCAACTTTGGGCATGTTTGACTTTGGTAGGTTTTTTATATCGGCGCCCTTCGGGATGTTGCTTTTGTGCGGAGGTGGTTCGGGGGCTTTTGGCATCTTGGGATTACCTGGTTCATTGTATGCTAAATCTGCGTTTGTGCCTTCTGGAATATCTGTAGTTGGATTTGTTTGAGTCTCGATAGTTCCAGACTCTTTTGATACTGGTTCTTGTTCTGTACCGCCCGTGAGCTTTTTCATCATCCAATCTTTCATCCCACTTTGGTCTTTACTTTCAACAGATTTGGTTGTTATAGTGTCTTCTCCTTGTAATTCTTGATATGTTTGTGTACCATCTACACCAATGTTACTAGAGTTCTTTATTCCTTGTTTATCTTGCATAGTGCCAGGACCAGTAGCCATATCTTTATTCATTCCATCTGTCAATTGTTGATTATCACTACTTTGGTCACCAAGTCCATCTCCAAGACCAGTTTGCGTTTCTGACGTTGTAGACGAATTCATTTGAGTTTGCTGATTATCATTTGTAAGAGCACTCATATCATTATTCTTTGAAGAGGCTTGTTTAAGAAAAGATTGTGGGTCACCGAATATAGGCATGGTTTGTAATAATATGTTTATAATCTATATATTACGAAAAAGACTATTTTTATGATATTTTTACACGTGTGATATTTTTGCTCTAGAGGCAACAATGCGCATATATAGTCATTTCTATACAAAAAGGGTAAATTTAACTATTTTACACGTGTGACAGTTTATGCGGTTGGAGCAAAGCGCTTAGTAACCCCGGCTAATTAGCGCGCACGCATTTTTATGTGAAAATGTTCACCGGAGTGACTGTCGGCTCCTTGAGGCATAGACTGCAGTATCAGTGCTATAGGGCTCTCGGTGCTCTCAGGCTCGCGAGGCTGCTCTGTGCTCTAGAGCCTCTCTACAGTCGGCTCTCCTCTCTATAGAGCCATTGTAGTCGTCTCTCTATGGTGCTATTGGTCACTCGGGCTCTAGGGCTCTGGAGCGTCTCTCTGCTCTAGACAGCACAGAGCTGTACAGGCAGCCCTCGGTACTGTCGATACTGCAGAGGCCCCTCAGTCACCTAGGGCTGCAGGTACTGTCTATACACACAGGTGCTGCAGGTGCTCTAGAGGTCACCTGCTATACTATTTACCCCTAGAGTACTATAGAGCGCTGTCAGAACTGCCCCTCAAGGTTACTCTAGAGACTGTCTCTAGAGCTGTCTAGGGGCCCTCTAGGGTCACCGAGGGGCCTTTTTGCTATAAACAGCCCTGAGGGGCCCTCTGGGGGGCTTCCTGGGGGGCTTCTCAGGGGGCTTCCTGAGAGGGCTTCCTGAGGGGCTTTTTCTAGAAAAGCTTCTCAGGGGGCTTTTTTATGAATTTATGCGAATTGCGTTTTTTACTTCTCTAGGGTTAACTTTATAAGTTTGTCCTGTAGAGAGTTTTTCACACAATATCGAATTTCTACTTCTTGGCCTACAACCCGTAATTTTCCATTTTGAACCTTCCATCATAAATGTGTCTCCAAGATTTGCATCAGAAAGTTCATATCTATGTTTGTAGTTATTAAACGCTTGTTGGTCTTTTCCCATTGGTATTTGAGAATCACCTTTTCCACTAACTACTGAAATTTCAATTTTTGCATTTGCAGACATTGCATTATAGGAAATTGAATTTCCAAGCTTAATGTCCAAACCATGTTTTTTTCCAAGCTTAGCTAAGATATTGGTTAACTCTACTCTTAACGCTTTTACGTCTTTTTTCTCGATTGATTTAATTTTTGGCATTATTTAATTGTTTAATTGTTATAGTATAATATAATCAATTTACCTGACATATGAAAATCCTGTGCGGTTATTTTCAAAAAGTTATTAACAACAGAAATATAAACGATAATAGGAGAATGCCAATTATCGCAAAGGTGATAATATCTTCGCTATTCATTGTCCTTTCTTTCTGGAAATACTCTTACCTCTACCATTTTACAAATTTCAGCAAATTTTTCAAATGTTGAGGTTGGTTGAGATTGGATTGCTTTCATTAGCATTCCTTCATTGTAGATATAAATCATATCTCCTTTGAGTTTCACTTCGTACGTTCCATACTTGTTGTATGTCTTCTTTTCTAATTTATTCATTATCTATTGAGTTTTCGGTTAATCTTGATACTATACGATTCACCATGTCATTCTGGTTATAATCGTGATTAGCGTTAATAATATCTATCATTTCGATAGCTTCTGCTGAGGTGATGTACCCTGCGTAATATCCTTTTAGGTATTTGTTTATTGTTGAGTTTTCCATTATGAGTAAAATCTTTCGTTAGTATAATATCTATAGTCCATCTGTGATACTCTGAATTCTAAATAGTCAGGTAGTGAAATTTCATTATAGAGCTCTTCTGTGATTTGACCATCTTGGCATAGATAGTCAGTCATATTATTAAACTCTTCTCTTCGTGCTGGTACATCTACTATACCATCTTGTTCGTACGTTTCCATTACTCCTTGAAGGTGGTTCTCTACGAAATAATCTATTACTTGGTCTTTTGTCATCTTTGTCATTTTTATAGGTTTTTATATTTATTAAATTCTGATTTCCAATAGTCTACTATTTTTAAGGTTTCTCGACATGGTACTTTGTATGCATGCCATAATTCTTGAATGTTAATTGGACCACAACCACCAACGTCATCTAAGAACTCTGCAAATCCATAAAGTTCGTTATATTCATCTAAGGTTAATGATTCTGCGTAAAATCCAAATGATTCAGCGTATTCACCGAATTGTTTTCCAAGTTGCAGTATTTGATATACTCTT
>VMHT01011247.1_pt1 | contig 13645 bp, 16 predicted proteins | sample 4693611 | NCBI WGS metagenome assembly VMHT01 (sample SAMN12280063, study PRJNA550983) | marine metagenome | isolation source: seawater sampled from same location over 5 years 0.02-0.2 micron viral filtrate | place: USA: collected off the coast of southern California halfway between the port... ... | reverse complement strand
GATGTCTCTAACTTACGATGGGTAGATAATTCTATGAATGCTCTTAACAGAGGTGAAAGATGTGATAACAAATCAGGACATACAAATATATATTATCTGAAATGTAGAGATAGATGGATTTATAAAAAAACTATTAGAGGTGTAGATGTCCGTAAATACTTTAAAACATTAGAAGAAGCCGTAGCATACAAATCTACCATAGATAGTTAAGAGCCCAGTAGGCAGGACTAGTCTTATCTTTATAAGCGAATGAACCATCTTTACGCTTAATACCTTTCATACGAGCCCTGAAAGATTTTCTTTGTGCTTTACTAGCGGTTCCTGACCGCCAGTCAGGCATTCCCTTCGCTCCAAAGTGAACTATTTTATATCCTTTTTTTGTAGGTGCTTTAACATACACCGAATACTTCTTCCCTGGTTGTTTAGACTTAAAGGGTTTATTAAGTATAGGCTTCCCGCTTTTAGTTCGAGGCATTATATATATACATACTATTTTTTTACTAAATGAGATTTATCAATTTTATATGCTTTACTTGACTTATCAACGGCCGCATAGACCCGAGCCATCGCCCATTGTTCCTTAGACTTCACATTCTTCCTTACTGATTTAGGGTTTGTTTTGTATGCTCCTATACCTTTATTATAGATAGTCTGTAAGCCAGACTTCTTATATCCTGTTAACTTTGAAATAGACGATAACGTATGTGAAGTCCCCTTAGGTTGCTTATACTTCTTGTTAAACTTCTCTTTGTATGTAGCCATTATACATACAGTAGATAAAAATATTATTAATAGAATATAATTATTTCTTTCCTCGCATAGCACGAAGCTTAGCCATCTTATCCTTCATTTCTTTCGAACCTTTTGTGGGACCTTTTCCCTTCGCTTTCTTCTTTCCTTTTGTCATAGGCTTCTTTGTGTCGCTGTGTCCATAGTGTCCTGGCATTTTATAATCTAAGGTAGAAAAAAAGATATCTTTAAAATTATTAATAGTTTTTATGCGTTGAAGACAGAGAACATACCCGATTCAAGACGGGCAAGTCGCATGTATTCACAGAAGGATCGAGCGGTATACACTCCATCTACGGGGACAGCCATAGGGTTCGCCGCATCTCCCATCTGTAAGTGAAGTTCAATACCTCTTTGACCTACACGTCCATTGGTAAGGCGTGTGCCTAACATAAAGAACTGACCCGGAAGTCCAGCAGCACTCGCTTGATCGTGTCCTTCAAAGGTGTAGTAGTCTGTAAGACCTCTTTGCTCACGAGAATATTCTTCACGGGATACAAACGGAATCGATTCTGATTGAGTCAAGTGAGTGAAGTGTTCGGCTGGATTTCTCTTAGAGGTAGGGAACTCAAATCTATCATTATATCTGTAATTAACTACTACGGGACCCGCCTTTTGTGTCGCACTGGCTCGGCTAGGGTATCTACCGTGGTAAGGACCTAAGATACTATCCGTAGCCGTAGCATCGTCAGATACAAGAGTAAGAACTCTCGATACTTGACGATTCGCCATACCTAGATTACGAACAACACCGTCCCGAAGTTGTGCCTGTGTAAGACTATTCTTAGACAAACGGTAATCAGGGAAAGCGAACTCGATTACCGGATTCGCCTCTTGATACCGAGTCATCATATCACTATCCGTATAGAAGATATAATCAGCACAGAACTTCAAATCTGTCAGTTCAATAGAGACTTCGGTTGCCCCTACAAGTGGTCGGCGACATAGACGCTTATCAGTCTTAGGAGCCCAAGTCAATTCGATCGAGAGCTGGTCTTGAATCATATACAGAGGTAGAGAGTGTGTCTTCAAGAAGGGGAAGAGGTCTGACAAATCGACTTGATAGGTAGGGCACTCAGTAGGAGTATCACCATCATAATTAGCGAAAGGTATCATCTTCAAGTCTCTTTGAAGCGATGTTTGACGATCACCATACTCACGACCAATATCTAGACCATATCGCTCAGCCGTAGGGAAGGTTGTAGTTGTCGCCGCTGTGCCTCGGTAGAGCCACTTATGGTTCAAGTAGCGACCCGTAGTATATAACTCGCGCTCGACATTATTCTCATTATCAATCTCAGCACTCTTAATTACATGGAGGGACGACCAATCAGAAATTTCATTAAGAACCTGATTACCTACTTTCAAGGTAGCACGTTTAATAACTGAACCAATACCAATATTAGGAGGTAAGTAGTTAGCAGTCGCTCCCGCTGCTGGTCTCAAACTGATAAACAACTTAGACTGTGAATGGAGGAAACCCTTTCTTTGTAGGTCGAAGCGACAGAAACCATCACCCGTAGCACTCCCGTCCTGTTGAACGACTGGTTCGAGGAGGTCTGTTTCAATCTTACTCGCAAAATTAACTGGGACTTGTGAAAGCTTAATCAAATCCGGAACTACTGACATATTTATACAGTAGCACTTATTAAAATTTATATGATAAAATAAGTAGAATTATTACGTATAATTATAAATCATCATCTTCCTCTGTATCATAATCAGAGGGAGGTTCATATTCATCATCACTACTGATAGGAGGTGATTGTGGTCTGTAATGAGGGTATTGTTCGAAGAATCTACTGAGTAGCCAATTGATCGGTAAGTTATTCATTTATTAATAATAAGATATTAATACTCATTCGAAAATTTTAAAAATTTAGCTCTAAATCAACTCCGATATACTTCCTGTTTAGAATCTTACATCTATCACCTACATAATTATTATGACAAGTCATATCTAACACAGTATCATTTTCATTTGTATATGTTTTGATGAAATAGTCTATCTGTTCGTCGGTTCTTGTAATTCCGGTGTGATTTTTTCTTACTTTCCAATCTTTAAAAGTCGTAGGATATTTACCTCTATGACCCTTACCTTCGACAGTATAACTATTCTTTCCTTGTAATTTTTCTTCATTAAGATTATCTCTGCTTCCCCAGTATTTCTGTTTAGTGCTACCAATTTTAGTATGTCTTGTTTGATGAAATGTATCTCCTTCCATCTGTGGATTGTAGGTTCCCCTTTGTTTATAATAAATAAATATCTCTTCATTTCTTCGTAAAGGTTGATTTTTACATTGTAGAAATCCTGTTGAATTGTTCTTAATCCAGCTATAATGATATCTAGGTTTTTCATATTGAAGTAAATGATAAGTGAAAGGCATAGACGCATATAAACAGATTATTCCCTTAGGTTTCAGAACTCTCCACATTTCAGGAAAGAGTTCATTCCATCGTAATCCTTTATCCCATTGTGCTTCGGTTGTTCCGAAGGGTGGGTCAGTATAGATGAAATCAACTGAATTATCGTCAAGTGTTTTAATGACATCGTGGATATCTCCCTGAATATAATCCATTATTAATAACTGATATATTATTATCATTCTAAAAATAATAAATCTTTTGGTAGGTTCATTTTATAACAGAAATACCATACACCGAAGGGAGGAGTATATCCTTGTTTAGGATTAGTTAAATGACTAAATGTAGGTCTTTTATTAGGTATGATAATCTGTAAATGGTCTTTAAAAAGATTAGTAAAACCTTTTAATAAAAATACTTTGGGGAACGCTAGTAATATGAATGGTTTATCTAACTCTTTTAACCTTTTACATATAGGCTTCCATTTACTAAACGGTGGATTATCTATGATTATATCACCTTTATTATTCTCAAAGAAATCTTCATCTTCGTGAATTATATCAAACCCCATATCTTTAAAATATTCTTTCTGCTTACCATCACAATAAAAGGGAGCCCATATTTGTTTATCTTTCGGTATATAGTCTTTGATTACTTCCCACCCCTCTTTATCAGTAGCATAATTATCACTATCTTTATCTCCCGTAAAACTCATTTATATCTGGTGATATTTTATTTCAAAAGTAAAAAAAATGATATCTTTTTCTTAGCTCATCAACTGAACAGAGGCACCGTCCCATGCGAGAACAGCCTTAGCCTTGAAGAACATAAAGACTGATTGAGGGTTGTCCGTAGTCAAATCAGATTCGAGGGAGAGTCCCCATTGTTCCGAAGAGAAGTCTTGTCCCTTATTAAACTGGGAGTATCGCATACCTAGACCGAAGAGAGAACCACCATCGGGAGTTTGTTTGTATTCGCTTTCACCTATTCCACCTACTAAATCATAAGCACGACTTAGATTGAGCGGTGATAGTGAAGTTCTATCTAACATACCTTCGGGGATAACCGCATCGGCGAACTGTTTCGCGAGTTGTGAATCAGCAATATAGAAGAGTGATTCAGCTCCCGCAGTAGCACTATCCGCATTGAGGGGATAGGTAGCGACACCGTTAGATAACATATCAAAATCTACTGGGTATTTACGACCACCTTTGAGCCACTGAACTCGGGAGAACTCGACTAGTGAATCATCATCATTCGAAGGATAGGTTGTCGCAAGACCATTCTGGGTCAAAGTATTAATATTTTCTGATGGAGTGAAGGATACAAAGCACGACTGTAAGTTCCTGAGACCGAGATTGTATTGAAGTTGAGCGTTCGAGGTATTAATCGATGTATAGAGAGAGGAGATAGTATTGAATTCTAAGGCTCCTGATGTCTGTGCCTGAGCTGCCGATAGTTCACCTGCGGGTATATCAAAGACCTCACAAGTTAGGCTTACATTTTTCAATTCATAATGAGCATCACCATTCGCCCCTACTACACCAGTATCAGTGAATAGACAGTTCGAGTCAGGAGATAGATGAAGTTCAATCTGGAAACCACCAAAAGAGTTCTCCAATAGATTAATACTATTACCACTCATCATAAAACCGGAGGGTAGATGACAGGAGAAGTGCTTCGGAACAGCTTCATTTTGTGCTGCCGTAGAGGAAGCGACTACATTCTTAAACATAGCCTCTGGATTAGGCTGGATAAGACATGCTTCACTTAGATGACCTATCATATCCTGACGAGAGGAGGTCAAACCAAGGTAAGTAGATAGGTATTTATTATAGTGTCGAATATGTTCGCATATCTGTTTTGATTTATTATGGCGAATGACTAACTGATCCCATAGAGAAAAGACACCTAATCGACTATCCATAGTAATCTTAGGTGAAGCATCGTCCGTAAATACCGGAGTCGGGTTAAGAAGGTTATCCTTATATACCATAAGTTCACCATTGATACGGATCGAGCGCGGGTCGAGGATACCTGCTTGACTCTGGATAGTGAAGGTTAATACCGGAAAGCCTTGCTTGAAGGAGATAGTCGCATCAGGGCTGATATTATCAGGGCGTAGAGACAAGTAGCGTGAAGACATTTTATACTATGACTTACATAAAAGAGTTATTAATAAAATAATAAAAGTTTTCTTACTTACTGAACGATAGAGGTCATTCCGTTCTTAATCATTACACGACGTAGATGGAAGATAAAGGTAGAGAACATCTTAGGTTTCGACGGTGCCGTAGCCTCGGTGTATTGAAGCTGGATAGAGAAGTCTTTATTACGGAGATCCATCACACCACTATTGACTGCGAAACCTCTACCGATAATGAAATTACTCATAAACTCTGTAAATGAGTGAGGTGTAATACCTGCGTTAGCTAGGGTCTTCTCTAATTCGTATATATGGAAGGCATCAATCGATTTACGAGTCGCAATCTTACGGGTAGAGATAGGGCGAGATGGGACAAGTTGACCGTCAATCTGATACTGAACTTGACTTAACTGGTCGCATATACCACAGATACCGGAGCGGGAGGAGTTGAGAACACCGTCCATACTATCGGCGGTAGTTTCATAGGTGCCTGTGCTAGATACTAACTGAGCATCAGTATAGACTGTCGAATCCGTAGGCACAATGATAGCACTCTTAGCTCTTGAATTATTACAGTGAATCAAGAAAGAGGCTTGTCTATCACTGGCTAACATAGAGTTCTTATAATTAGTATAGGAGAATATATCAAACTCTATCGCACTACCTTCACGTGCTTTTTGTAGCATACCTGCTTTGTAGGCATCGTCCATAATAACCTTCTGAACAACTAGGTTCAAGTTCTTTACTGTGTAGGCTACTGGGTAGGAGGTGAGTGCTGTTCCGTCAGCCTGTTCGGTAGCCGCGACAGAGAATAGACATGTCTGGTCTGCTACACAATTAGCACCACGACCACCTGCGGCCGCTCCATTTCTCACGTTATTACCATTAGAGAACTCTAAGAATAGATATTCTGTGCCCGTTCCATCATCTAACATCTTAATCTCACCGATGACTGGGGCTTCATAACCACCGACACCACCTCCCGCAATAATATTCGCGTGGTCGGCTGCTCTTTGATCGGGGCGACCATCGACAAATCCAAGAGTTTCACCTACTACAAACGGACAGTTCTCTACTGAATCACACGAATTAACTGGTTGAAGCCATACACCATCGACATCGGTCAAATCAGGAGAATTCCATGGAGCGATAATGGCTCCTGTGCCCTGGTTTCTAGCACCACGGAAGACTGGGTTGAGAGTTCTACGGCGATCTTTAACAACCGAATCTAACTGTCTCACAATACGAGGTGCCGCCATAAGGTCGATTTCTATGTAAAGTCCTGTAAGCATGTTCGGGAAGATTTGTCCTGAGAACACACCTGAGTGAATAGGGACGCAACAATGAACCGATTGTTTGCGAGTAGCACCGTCCCATACTACGGTCTGATCTACATCATCATAGGCTTTGAACCAAGGATTCGTAGTCAAGTCCGCCATATCAGATTTACTATTACCAAGAGTTCCTTGATGCTTAGGGTTGTAGAAAGTAGCTCCTTCCATTAGAGCCCGAGTCCCTTTGAGTGAATCATCTTTATCGTAGTCGTGTTTAATAGCGACTATCTGATTATATTCATTCAACTCTTCGATTAGATTACCACGACCACCATCATAAATACGGATATTCTGACATATCATACCTGCTCCGGCTGGGTCAAGTTGAAGGCGAGTCGGGACTCTTCCTGCTGGGTAGTCAATATCCATATCAAACTCTAAGTAAGAGTCTTTACCACTCATAAATTCAACGGATCCAGCAGGTATATCGAAGGATACTTTTCGACCCACCGATTCAACCTTGATACTGAGACCTTGTTCATTAGGGATGGAGACTTGTTCCTCCTTGATTTGAACCACATCTTCCGTTTGCCAATAACTCATAGTTTATACTAAGAAATATATATAAAATACGTCTTTAAAATAAAAAAAAAAGTTCATATATAAATGGTTAAGGTTAATCCAGAAGAGTTAGAAGTATGGTCTGATGAATGTGAAAGATTACTCGCTGAATGGTCAGAGAAGGCTTCCTGTTATCGATGGCTCCATGCGAAAAGTGAAAAGAAGTATAGAAAAAGATATTATTCATTTAGTATACCTGTGATTATCTTATCTACATTAACAGGAGTCGCTAATGCGGGTCTCACTAGTTATGTGCCTGAGGACGGACAAAAGTTAGGTCAGGCATTAATAGGAGGTGTGAATATATTAGCAGGTATCTTAGGCACCTTACAAAATTTCTTAAAAGTAGCTGAAACTATGGAGAGTCATCGATCTTGTGGTGTATCGTGGAGTAAATTAGGTAGGAGTATTAGTATTGAACTAGCTCTCGACCCGAAGCGTAGACAGAATGCTCACGACTTCTTGAAGATTACTAGGGCTGAGTATGATAGATTGATAGAACAATCACCTATGGTAGACGATGATATCATAAGTGTATTCAAAAAGAAGTTTAAAAAATATAAAGTAGCGAAACCGCCTATCTGTAATGGACTCGATCGATGTAGTATCTTTGGTAAGGAGCCCGTAGATATTGTATTACCGCCTACTGATAGTGAGGTAGCTTCACCTGTCAAGAAAGATATATCAGATTTAAAATTAGATTATGTAGATGAACCTTTACCTGAACCGTGATAATCTTTTATCAGTTAGATACTCATTTCTGTATGCTTTGAGGCGTGATACTACCGCCATCATCGTATTACTTTCTTCTTTTTCTATATCTTTATTGATTCGACAGATTAGATCATTATAGGATTTAACATCATATATAGTTGTTTCTTGGGATACTTGGTCTGAATAGGTTCTCACGTAGTTTTGAACACGGACACCGACTACACTTTTGAGAGTATCTATTTCACTATCTAGTTCATCTAGGTATCTTTCATCTTCACCTATACCGAATATGATTTTTTTCTGGTAGCCTATATAGGTATTGATTCTTGAACTGTCCTTACTATTAATATCATCATTAATATCTTTTAAAAGTTGAGACTTAATATCAGGAGAGTTAGATATATTCGAGGGATTCAATAGTTTCTCTTCTAATTCCTTCCGTTTCTTTTCAGATTCGAGTAGAAGTTCGTATAGTATAACTTGACTATCGTCGCTTTTACCTATCGTGTATTGTTTAGTAAGGTGAGATTTGATATTCGATGCCTTACGCCGATTGCTTATCTTATTTAAGATCTGAAACTTACCCTCAAAATTGCCACTCATTCTATTCTATATTGATATATAGACATATTTTTAAGTAATTTACGATATTTTAACAACCACAGTATATCTATAAAAGACTATCATATTGACAAAAATCTAATATATTTCGATGCTTCTTTTCAAAACCTTATAGTCAAATGTCTTCTATTTGGAATAGAGCTTTCTAAAACACCCTAGTTGATATATCGATTTTTACTATTATATAAGTAATTTGTTAATATATAAGTAGATTTTCAATTGAACAAGTATAATAATTATCTACGTTTAGACTTCTTCTGTTTAGAGACTTCAAATACATCGCTCTGTTTAAATTTATACGATGTCTTCTCCGGTATAATGACCTCTTGGAATGCTTCATATCGAGGCTTAGTCGGATCCATGGGCTTTGCCTTAGTTATCTTCAACTTCGCTTGTTTGAGAGACTTACTGACTACCTTAGGCTTAGAACTCATCATTTTTATATATTATTTAATATTTTTATTTAATATATAATTTATAGTATAAATGTCGTTAATCGTGTGTAGTAATGAACCCGAAGAAGATATTGTAGGACAAGATTCATCTATCTTTAAACCCTACTCTTTTCGTAATGCGTTATCCTCGACTATGAAAATACCTAAGAATGCTCAGGTAGCTCTTCATAGTGCTAAGATTAACTTAGATGGTTCTATTGTTGTAGGAAGTGAAGCGAAGACCTTTTACTTCTACTTCGGTCAAGGTATTAAAGGCGACTATACTAACGCTAATCTACGATTAGATTCACAAGAAGATGGTGTCAATCTACCTATCCGTATAACCTTATTCAGAGATGCTACCGGAACGACTCGTGTGAATCCTATGGAACTCGCAGGAGAACTTACCGAGGCTCTCAATCGATATGTTTATCACCCTCAATTAGTCAATAACGTAGAAGTCTCCATCAATCAAGATGCGAATGGTGTGTTCCTAGGATATGAGTTTTTGTTAGGTGCTGGACTGACTAGTAATAGAGGAGCACCTAATTATACTCTTGACAATCTAGTCCCGCCAGAGGAAAGTGCCGAAGAAGGTATCTTTTGGAGTCGAAGATATGGAACGACTCCGATAGGTTGGACGTATGACAATGGATCAGGAACAGGAGCAGGACCCGGAAGATTTAGGGTGAGTGTAGCCAGACCTAGCACACAAGTCGCTATGTATAATGTCCCTCCTATCGCTAATAAATCAGGTGTCTACCGTGTCACCATCAATGATATGTATCTAGGTGGTGGGGCTGATAATCAACAGTGCTCAGGATTAGTGGGACTCTCTCGCCCATCGATTACTCGTGATGGTAATAATCAACGTCGTCTCAATCCACCCTACTATAAATGGAATAATGGTTCAGAATATACTAGACTATGGCAGTTCTATTGTGATTTCTGGATATATGTCGCTGCTCGTGATACAGGACCTTACCGAATAGGTGATTTAGTTTGCGGACACTGTGTAGTTGATACAGGTGATACAGTAGCAGGACAGCGAGGGGCCGAGGCTAATAATCATCTACCTAAATGGGAGTCTATTGCCTACTGGAATCATAGTGGTTCATTCCAGAATGGTAGAGGGGTTTTTAATGTGATTAATGACTTATTACCCGATGGATATGGAGTCTATGCCGTAGAGTTCCGTGTGAATGGTGAAGAGATGGAATATTTCGTTTTATCTAAGGGAGCCGCGGGAGATGGTAGTAATGGAACCTATTATCCTCTATTACCGTATCTCTCTACTGAGTCTGCCGTTCACCAGTTAAAACCGATATCCCAGGACTGTTGGTCTCTCTATCCACTCACGGCTATTAATAATTTAGATTCATTAGATAAAGACCGCAACTTAATCATAGAAGAATATACGGGAGCCGCCTCGAATTATGATACTAATTCAGGGACTTACGGACAAGGTTGGTTAGACCCTTCTAATGCTGGATATGGTCTCTATCGATATGCGGGAGAAGATGCGGGTGGTTGGTTATATCCGGATAGAGCGGGTGGCTACTACTCATGGGAGCAAGAATGCGTATCACAAGGTAATGTCGCAGATATCTTAGAAGTAATGGGTCGAAAACCTATTGATAAAGGATCTCTATCGGGTGGAGGAAGTGCTCTCGCACAAGACTACGAATATGATGACTTAACAGGTGTAGCACCAGACAAGAGATATGATTACTTACTCCCTGTATTTATCTTATCTGAATCTGAGAGATATATCCCTACGGCAGGAGCAGGTCAGTTTCAACGATTACTTGGATTTGATGCGACTCCGGTAGTCGATTTCTTTCGAGATGCGAATGTAGTCGATTTTCAAGTAGCCTCCTCAGGTGCTCCTAGCTTGATTAGTAGTAAATCTATCTTTGTTCGATTAGATAACTTCACACAAGAGTCTATGAATGCCTTTAATAAGAATACATCGAAGATTATAGCTCACTTACCTCGGTTTGATGGGGTCAATGAAGTAGGACCTCTTTTCCTAGAACCTAAGAATATGATCTACCTAGACTTGAATAATAGTGAAGAGATACCTGCTAACTCCTTTGATATATCCCTATGCTACTCAGACGAGACGTATGCCGACTCGCTTATAGGCACAACTATTATAGTCTTACATGTAAAGGAGAAGGCTATCACTGTAAAATAAATGTAGAGATATCATTTTACCATAAGTATTCATAATTTTACCACTTTTTTAGATAATTTTCTCTATATTATTAAAATATTGCGTAAGTTATAAATGAATCAACTACCCGACAGTCTAAAATATGATATCATTGAAGATAAGCCTGAACCAGCTGTAAAAGAAGTTATCACAGAAACAGGTGAAGTCGATGAAGTGCCCTTAGCGGACGATAGTATACCGTTAGAGAAGCCTGATGACCCTGAGCCTGACATGCCTATGTTTGTCCCTAAGCCTGAACCTAAGGCACACGATATATTTAGTGAAGAGAAGCCTAAGGTGAAACTAACTAAGAAGGGTCGCCCTCGAAAACCTATGTCAGAAGAACATAAGGCGAAACTAGCGGTAGCACGGGAGAAGGCGAATGCTAAGCGTAAGTTTCTAGCAGAACAGCGTAAGAAGAATAAAGCGATGGCTCAGGAGGAGAAACAACTCTTACAGAAAAAGAAAGAGAAAGAATTTCAGAAGTTAAAACAAGAGGTAGAAGAGCCTGAACCTGAGGCAAAGCCAGAGACTATACTTACTATACCTCATAAAAAAGAATCAGTTCATAAACCTAAGGTTCAGTATGTAGGCTTAACTAAGGAGGACTTAGATAAGAGTCATTTAGAGGCTATATTGAAAGTCGAGGCTATGAGAAAGGAGCGTAAGGCTGAAAAGAAGAAGAAGGCTCAGATAGAAACTTACAATAAAGAAACACTCCAAACATTAAAGAAACATACTTACAAGGACGTAGCAGGGATTTATGGGAGTTGTTTCTAAATCAACGAGAAAAGTATATAAAGAAATAATATAATTAATGAGTATGGATAATCAGTCCGAACAAGAAAAAAGAAGAGCCTACCGTAAGGAATGGAGAGACAAGAATAGAGAGAAGATAACTGAGTATAACGCTCAGTATCGAAACAAGAATAGACAACATATTAGAGAGTATGATAATGTGTATAGATTAACACCTAAGAGGTCGAAGTATAATACCATCTATCAATGGAAACATAAATACGGGATTAACTTTCACTGTTATGATACTCTATACGAAATATATGATTCAACTACTACATGTAATTTCTGTGGGGGTGGATTTGCTAGTAATAATTTAAAATGCGTCGATCACGATCACAGTATTACAGATGGTAGTGATAATGTTAGAGCGATATTATGTAGTCGATGTAATGTTAGAGATGTCTTAGCCTTAACGGATTTACCTAAGACCAAAACCACGAGCTCTCAGTAGGCTTCTCGACTTCAATAACTCCTACTTGTGATTTGATAATATTCACCTCTTTTTTCACCTCCTTAACTTCACTTTTAAGATGTCTTACAAGTAGTAATATTTCTTGTAAGGTATCGGCGTTTTTTTGTATGGGCGACTTTTTAGGCATATTATACATTCATAAATATAATAATTTTGAATTATTAATAATTAACCTCTTAACTTCGGTGCGATGGCTCCCTGAACTAATCCTGCTTGTTCGATTCGTTTCATTTGAGGACCTGTTCGAGTCGCTTCTTCTACTGATTCTATATCTTCTTCTTCTTCACCTTCAATATCTTCTTTTGCTTCTTCGGTTTCACCAATACTACCGACTACTTCTGCGACAGCACTCCCTACACCTAACCCTGCTCCTACTAAGGCGAGTGTCGCTACTGCCGGAGCTGCGGCCGCTCCAAGAACTCCTGCCCCAATAGCCGCTCCGATACCTAGTGAGCCTAATTCAGCAAAGGCACTCCCTATCTGTAATACATTCGAAGTCTTTTCACTAGTATTTTGACCGACTATTTCACCCGCACTTATATCCTCGACTAAATCCATAGCACCCATACCAATATTCAGAGCAGGACCCGCATGTCTGACTACACCTACGGCTGCCTTACGACCGACAAAGGAAGCTCCCTTACCTACTTTACTGGCTGCCTGACCTATCTTACTACTACTTTTACCTAGTAGATGTTCACTTTCTCTAAGAGCCCTACTCTCTAATCTAGCCTGTGTAGTCCCAATAGATTCTCTGATAAAAGTATCACCACGAACACTAATCGGTTTTCTACCCACTACACCTCCCTCAGGTATAGGGGGTGGTTCAGGGATAACTTTACCTCGTGCCCTAGCAAGAGCCCTAGCTCTTTCACCTTGTCTGGCTAGTTTACGTGATTCAAAAGCACCCATACGTTTCTGAACTAATTCAGTTTCACCTAATCCAAAAGGAACAATCTTCTCCGGTGCTTTTATATTTCCTTTAAGTATGTCGTATGTCACCCCGAGTGTAGAGAGTGATGCCTGTTGAGTGGAACCTATCTTTTTCTCTAAGTCCGCCCCTTCGATATCAGAGACTCTACCCTCTGCCTCAGTCTTGATACGGATAATCTCGGCTGCCTGATCACGCCTATACTGATCTACGGCAGCATTATAGTTCTCTAACTCTTGTCGCCTACGATGACGAGCCGT
>VMHT01186773.1_pt1 | contig 13646 bp, 16 predicted proteins | sample 4693611 | NCBI WGS metagenome assembly VMHT01 (sample SAMN12280063, study PRJNA550983) | marine metagenome | isolation source: seawater sampled from same location over 5 years 0.02-0.2 micron viral filtrate | place: USA: collected off the coast of southern California halfway between the port... ... | reverse complement strand
TTCACCTCTAGATATATACCCCAGCCTCTCTTTAATGTTATCACTCTTTATACCTTTGATTTTTGTAATTTCATCACTTGAATATGATGTTACTCCAATGCCAATTTTATTAGTTGATTCATTGAGGATAGATACAGTATCACCTCTATTAAATTTACCTTTAACTCCAATAACTCCAACTGGAAGCAAACTTTTTCCTTTAATCAACGCTTTTGCAGCCCCGTTATCGACAATAACAGATCCCTTATTTTTAATACTACTAAGTATCCATTTTTTTTTAGCGTTATATCTGTTTGTATTAGGAATAAACACAGTGCAAAATTTACCCTTTTCTAATTTACTTATAGGGTTATTTGCAGAGCCTTTTGTTAAAATCATTCTACAACCTGATGCCATACATATTTTTGCTGCATCAATTTTAGTTATCATACCACCAGAACCGTAATCAGTAACACTCTTTGAGGCACTTTTTATAATATTTTCTGTAATAGTTTTTACTTCCTTTATGTGTTCTGCATTTTTAAATTTTTTAGGATCTTTAGTATATAGTCCATCTATGTCCGATAACATTATTAGCGTATCTGACGATGTTATTTGAGCAACTCGCGCAGCTAAACGATCGTTATCACCATAACGTATTTCACTTGTAGCAGTAGTGTCATTCTCGTTTACAATAGGTATTCCTTTAAGTTTGAAAATATTTTCAATTGTATCTCTAGCATTTAATGCTCTTCGCCTATTTTCGGTATCTTCAAGTGTTAATAAAATTTGACCAATTTTTATTTTTTTCTTGAAAAGAGACTTTTTAAATAGATTTATCAATTCAATTTGTCCAATAGCCGAAACTGCTTGATATTCCTTTAATTTTAAATTTTTTCTATTAATTTTTAAATATTTACAACCTATAGCAATTGCACCACTAGTAACTATAATAATATCAATTTTTTTCTTTGAGAGTTTAGAAATATCCTCCGAAAGTTTATTAACCCATGTAGTATTAATATTGTTATTTTTAATTAATAATGATGATCCAATTTTAATAACTATTCTTTTTGATTTATTAAATATCATTTCAATTCTCTTAATAACTCCTTAATATTATTCTTTTTTAAAATCGATATTTTAAAAAATTTTTCTTTAAATTTTTTTTCAAAATCTCTAGTTTTAGTACTAATTTCATTTTGATCTAATAAGTCCGTTTTATTTAAAGCTACTATCTCTTTTTTATTCATAAGTTCTGGACTATATTTTTCCAACTCTTCTCTAATAATTTTGTAACGACTAAACAAATTTTCTTCATTGATATCTATAAGATGCAATATACTTTTACATCTTTCGATATGTTTAAGAAATTTATCACCCAAACCTACGCCGTGATGAGCTCCTTCAATTAAGCCTGGAATATCTGCAATAACTATTTCTTTATCATCAATACTTAAGACGCCTAAATTTGGATTAATAGTTGTGAAAGGATAATCAGCAATCTTAGGTTTAGCTCTAGTTGTTAAAGATAAGAAGCTTGACTTCCCTGAATTTGGAAATCCCACAAGACCAATATCAGCGATAATTTTTAATTCTAACCATATTTCAAATTCTTCACCAGATGCTCCATTCGTAGTTTTTCTTGGAGCTTGATTAGTAGAACTTTTAAATTTTGTGTTTCCAAGACCACCTCTGCCACCGTTTGCTATTTTAATATTTTCACCTTCTTTTACCAAATCGTAAAGAAGTGTTTTTTTATCCTCAGCATAAATTTGTGTTCCAACAGGGACTTTTAGTATTAAATCTTTGCCAGACGCTCCTGTTTTATTATTTCCTTTGCCGTTCTCACCCCTTTCAGCTTTAAAATGTTGCATAAATCTGTAATCTATTAATGTATTTAAACCATTAACGGCTAGCAAAGTTACTGAACCACCGTGTCCACCATCACCACCGTTTGGACCACCGAACTCGATAAATTTTTCCCTTCTAAAACTACAACATCCATTTCCTCCGTCGCCAGCTTTAATGCAAATTTTTGCCTGATCTAAAAATTTCATAATTTCAATATTAAATTAAATTGAGACTAAAGTCTTAATTTGAATTAGTGGGGAACTACAGATATAAAGGTTTTATTAAATTTTTTCTTTTGAAATTTAACTTTACCTTCTATTTTTGAAAAGATGGTATGGTCCTTGCCCATACCAACATTCTGACCAGGATACATTTTGGTACCTCTTTGTCTGTAAATAATATTTCCAGGTATTACGTTTTGACCACCAAATTTCTTAACGCCTAGCCTTCGACCTTCACTATCTCTTCCATTTTTAGATGATCCACCTGCTTTTTTAGTTGCCATAATTAATTATATTACTACGCACTTTTTTTGGTAGTAGTTTTTACCTTTTTAATTTCATTTTTATTTGACTCTGACAAAAGTTTCCCACCTTTACCAAAAATTTTAGTTATTTGCACAACGCTCATTTTTTGTCTATGACCATTTTTTCTTCTTGAATTATGTCGTCTTCTTTTTTTAAAAATTAGTACAGTCTTATTTTTTGTTTGCTTAACAATTTTTGCCTCTACTTTAGCGCCTTCTATCAAAGGAGATCCTAACTCCATATTTTGATTGTCATTTATCAATAGCACCTTGTCAAATAATATAGATTTTCCCTCCTCATTAGAAAGTTTCTCTATCCTCAACTTGTCATTGGTAGTAACTTTGTATTGTTTTCCACCTGTATTGATCACTGCAAAAGTCATAAGTTTAATTCCGCGCAATATAGCTAGCGATCTAACTATGTCAAGAAAGAGAACAAATATTAAACTAAAAATTATCCTTTAATTCCCTTAATTTTTTGAATACTTTTTCTGGTGGCTGTCCTTCAAGACCAAGTTTTTGAGATATTGCCTTATCATTGCATCTAAAAAAAATATTAGTATTTTTTTCATCTAAAACAGTAGTCGGTATAGTTGGAAGGCCTTTATTACGTAAATCTTTAACTTCAGTGGCCTTTTGTTTTAAATGATCATTATTTTCATCATATGCTAGACAAAATTTTAAATTACTTTCAGTATATTCGTGACCACAAAAAATTTTTACCTCATTAGGAAGTGATTTAATTTTCATTACAGATTTATACATCTCATTTGAATTTCCCTCAAAGATACGACCACATCCTAATGAAAAAACAACATCACCTACAAATGCAAGCTTATTTTTTTTAAAATAATAGAAGATATGTCCACTTGTATGGCCTGGAGAGAAATTTAATTGAATTTCATCATCTTCAAAATTAAATATTTCCTTATCTTTAATTGCAATATCTATACCAGGTATTCTTTTTGCGTCATCGGCATATCCTATAATTTTACAATTAAACTTGTTTTTGAGCTCAATGTTACCCCCTACATGATCCTCATGGTGATGTGTAATTAGTATATATTCTAAGTTTAAGTTTAATTTATTAACGACATCCACCAATGGCTTTGCCTCCGCGGGATCTACAATAATTGCTTTTTTTGAATTAGGGTTAAAAATAATATATGAATAATTATCTGAAAGGCATTTAATTAAGTTAACTTTTAATTGACTCATAATGTATTTAGATTTTATAAATTATCAGAATTTCTATAATAGTTCCATTGGAAATTTATTAGGACGTCATATAGAACTTAAATTAAAAAAATATTGCCACTTATCAAATAATCAAAATGTTGGATGTTTTGGTTATCCTTTGCCTTATTTAAATTTCCTAAAAAATTATGATCTTTCATTATCATACTGTTATTCAATGAAGATGGGCGTATCAGACGAAAACATTTTCAAAACACATAAAATTTTAATTGACGAGAATAAAATTCCATTTCAAGATTCAGTTTTTGATCACATTTTTCTAATTCATTATCTTGAAAACGCCTATAATGCCAAGTTAAGCTTAAGAGAAATTTGGAGAACGTTAGCACCAGAAGGTAAATTATATTTAATTTTACCAAATAAAAAATCACCTTGGCATTTATTTTATAAAAGTCCATTTTCTTCTGGAAATGGCTTTTCAAAAAAACAAATAAGCAACTTATTGAGTGATAGCTTTTTCGAAATTGAGTCAATAGAACGTCTCGTTTATTTTCCCAATAACGAATTTTTTTTTATTAAAAAACATAAAGATTTAATAGATAAAATTGGATCTTTCATCTTTAAATATTTTAACGGAGTTTATTTATGTATTGCAAAGAAAAAAATTTACGCAAATATAGCTAATCGAACACAATTTGAAAAAAGGTTTATAAAAAACATTGTTAAAAAAACTTAAATTATTTGCTAACAACAAATACGCCTAATTCAGAAACTAGATTTTTAATTTCTAAATTATTCGAGGTGATATCACCAATTTTATTAGATGAAATTGAAATTGATTTTATCACTTTGATATTATCTAAATTACAAAGGTTATAAAAATCTTTAATTGAACTCATATGTAAATTAGGTGTATTATACCAAGAGTATGGTAAGGTTTTTGTTATTGGCATTGTGCCTGTTAACAGCAAATTTAAGCGAACTTTCCAATACCCAAAGTTTGGTATAGTTATTATTGCTTTTTCAGCTATCCTTAATAGTTCATTTAATACTTTTCTTGGTTCATAAAATTGCTGAATGGCTTGATTAAGAATTGCAGTATCAAAAGATCTATTGGGATAATTGATTAAATCTTTTTCTGCATCTCCTTCAACTACAGCTAAACCTTTTGCCAAGCACTCTTGAACATTTTTTTGATTTATTTCTAGTCCACGACCATCTATTCTTTTATTTTTTTTTAGATAAAGTAATAAATTTCCATCGCCACAACCGACATCAAGGACTCTTGAATTGAGCTCAATTAAACCAGCTAATACGTCATCTTGAATTTTCATTTTTGAAGTCCTCGTACGTTGAATCTAAAAAACCTTTTAGTGTCTGAAAAAATTCTGGTTCTTCAACAAGAAATGAGTCATGACCATTATTTGTTATAATATTTACAAAACTTACCTGTGCACCAATTGAATTCAATGCTATAACTATTTTCTTACTTTCTTCTGTCGGATAAAGCCAATCAGTCGAAAAAGAAATAATACAAAATTTTACTTTAGTATTTATAAATGCCTTGGATAAATCACCTTCATTTATCTTATATAAATCAAAATAATCCATTGCTCTTGTAATATATAAATATGAGTTAGCATCAAAACGATCAACAAAAGCATACCCCTGATATTTTAAATAACTCTCAACTTGAAAATCAGCATCAAAAGAAAAATTTAGACCTTCACCTTCTTGTAATTTTCTACCAAATTTGTTTTGCAATCCTTGTTCAGATAAGTAGCTTATATGTCCTGCCATCCTAGCAACAGCGAGACCATTTCTCGGAATTTTTCCACTTAAAAAATAATTTCCCGAGTCCCAATTAGGATCAGCCATGATTGCTTGCCTTGCTAATTCATTAAATGCAATATTTTGAGCGGAATGACTTGCGGCACAAGCTATTGGTACAGCAGAGAATGTTCGATCAGGATATAATGAGCAAAATTGTAGTGCTTGCATACCTCCCATGGAGCCACCTAAAACACACAGCGTTTTCTTAATACCTAAAAAATCTAAAAGATGTACTTGAGCACTGACCATATCTTTAATTGTAATTACTGGAAAATCTAAACCATAAGGCTTATTAGTTTTGGGATTAATTTCTTTTGGTCCAGAACTCCCCATGCAGCCACCAATAACATTAGCACAAATTATAAAATATTTTTCGGTATCAATCGGTAAATTTGGGCCAACTACAGAATTCCACCAACCACCTCTACCGGTGACTTTATTTGTACCTGTAACAAATTGATCTCCAGATAAGGCATGAAAAATTAGAATAGCGTTAGATTTTGACTCATCTAACTCACCAAAAGTCTCATAGGCAATGTCAAATTTATCTAAAGTTACACCACAGTCAAGTTTTATGGATTCATTAATGGTTATTTTGTTTATTTTACTGTAATCCAAGTTCATTTTTTAACAAATCGTTATACGATTTCCTCTTTAGCTGTTATTGCCCGCAATTCGGTAAATCGGTGGTGAGGTTTTGTACTAAAAGGCTATTTCTTTGTCAAACTATGAACTTTTTTTGATTGTATCTAAGAAGTATTGTAAGACGTCAAAAATGAGTTTGCCAAAGTCAAAAATAGTTAATGTAGAGTTGTATGTGGGTGGGATGTCTAAAACCCAGAGCATAAAAAATCCACTAAAACTGTCAGCAAATGAGTCCGCACTAGGACCTTCACCCAATGTTCTAAATATTTTCAAACAGAAACTAGATATAAAAAAATACCCTGATGGAAATAGTGAAAAGTTAAAACATGCAATCTCAAAGACTTTCAATTTAGATCAAAGTCAAATAATTATCGGGGCAGGTTCTGACGAAATTATAAGTTTGATTTGCCAATCCTTTATATCAGAAAGTGATGAAGTTATTGTAGCAGAGCAATCATTCTTAATGTACAGAATTTATTCTCAATTAAATGGGGCAATCGTAAAATATTCTAAGAATATTGATAACAAGTTTTCTGTCGAAGAGACCTTAAAATTGGTTTCTAAAAAAACAAAAATTGTATTTATTGCAAATCCAAATAATCCTACTGGCACTTATATTAGTGAAAAAGAAATGATTGAATTAAGAAAAAAATTACCAGAAAATATATTGTTAATGGTAGACGATGCGTACGCTGAGTATGTGACAAAAAAAGACTATAAAAGTGGTCTTGAAATTTTCAACAAATCTTTAAATACAGTTGTATGTAGAACATTTTCAAAAATTTATGGTTTAGCAAATTTAAGAATTGGTTGGGGATTTGGATCAAGAGACATCATTCAAGCCGCAAATTTATTTAGACCTCCATTTAATATTTCTGGTATTGCGGAGACGGCAGGCTGCTTAGCATTGGAAGATTTAGATTGGCTAGAAAAAAATATTAAACATAATAATAAATGGTCCTCAATTTTTTTTAGTAAAATTAAATCAAAAAAAATAATAACTAATGAGCCAGTAGCAAACTTTTTTTTATTAAATTTTGATAATGCCAAATTAAATAGCGATCAGGCATTCAATCTTTTCTTGAAAAATAACATATTATTAAGAAAAATGGACTCTTATGGAATTAATAATGCACTGCGATTGACAATTGGCAATGATGAGGAAAATATAAAATTTCTTGATATTTTGGAGAAAAACTTTTAATGAAATTTATAACTATTATTGGTATTGGATTAATTGGTTCATCAATTGCGAGAATTGTAAAATCAATTGATTCTAATATTCAAATTAATATTGTTGATAATTCAAAAGAAAATTTAGAACAGTGCAGGTTATTGAAACTTGGAAATATTTTTAATTCAGAAATTAATGTAAAAATTGAAGAATCAGATTTAATTTTTGTATGTACACCAATCAGTTCATATGAACAAATTTTTAATATATTGAATAAATTCGAATTATCCAAGGCTATCATTAGTGACGTAGGATCATCAAAAGTAAAAGTCATAGAATTGGCAGAAAAGATTTTAAAAAACAAAATTTTTGTACCTGGGCACCCCATTGCAGGTACAGAAAAAAGTGGACCGCAGAACGGATTTGAAAATCTATTTAAGGATAAATGGTTCATCTCAACAAACTGCAACTTATGCAACGAGAAGAATATAGAATATATAAATTCTGTTTGGCAAAGATTTGGGTCCCGAACTATTACCATGAAGCCTAAAGCTCACGACTCTATAATGGCAATTACAAGTCATATACCACATTTAATTGCTTATAATATCGTTGGAACTGCAAGTGAATTAGAGGATGATATTAAATCTGAGGTGATAAAATTTAGTGCCAGTGGATTTAGAGACTTTACAAGAATCGCTTCATCCGATCCAGTGATGTGGAGAGATATTATGTTAAGTAATAAAGATGAAATAATCTCTTTGTTAGAAAAATTTAATAGTGATTTAAAGGAAGTAATTGATGCTATAAAAAATAATAATGGTGAATTTCTAGTAAAAAAATTTAGAAAAACGAAAGATATTAGAGAAAAAATAATAGAAGCAGGATTAGATAAAAATTAATTATAAAAAGAATCCTCAAGTTTTTTTATAAACTCATCACCAGATAAATTAGGTTCTATAAAATCCTTAAATATGAAATTTATTTCACCCGGGTACTTAAAAAAGCTATTCTTTGGCCAAACCCTTCCAGTATCAAGTTTTATGGGCAAACATCCAATTTTTAAGTTCTCGTAAATTCTTCTGGCACCTTTTTTTAAGGGAGTATTTTCATCGACAGGCACACGAGTACCTTGAGGAAAAATAATAAGTGTGTTTCCATCTGAAATATTTTTTAATATTTGTTGAGAGAAATTTAAATTTTCCCTTGTAATTTTACCACGCTCAATTGGTATACATTTTAATTTTCTTAAAAATAAGCCAAATAATGGAATATACATAAGTTCCTTTTTAAGAACGAAAAAACCTTTTGGAATTATATAATTATAAACAAAAGTTTCAAACATTGATTGGTGAGCTGAAGCAATAAAAAATTTTTGTGACCTTTGCAGCTTTTCTAAACCGATAATATTTACACGTGTATTTAAAATAAATTTAGCTAAGCAAATAAAATACCAGCCTAACATTGAACTAAGTTTTCTTAAAAAAAACTTTGGTAATATTAATAATGGTAATCCAATTAAACACGAAAAAATTATTCCAGAATACAGTAAAATATTAAAAATTAGAGACCTAATAAAAATCACTTTAAATTAAATCTTCAATTTTTTGTCTTAGCCTGACAGTTTTAAGCTTATTATTGCTCAATATTAACTCTTCTATTAATGGTCTCATATTATAATTTGAACTTAATGTTCTCCCATAGGCTCCACAATTAGTAATACAAACATATTCACCTTCTTTAAGAGATGAGTAATTTTTATATATTCCAAATGTATCACTGCTTTCACAGATAGGACCGACAAACTCAATTTTTTTTTTAAATTTTTTAGAACTTTTTTGTAATGGAATGATTTCGTGAAAAGTGTCATAAATTGCTGATCTGGCCATATCATTCATTCCAGTATCTAAGATTATAAAGTAGCGATCATTAATTTTTTTAATATAAATAATTTTTGATATAATAAGACCGCTATTACCTGTAATAAATCTCCCGATTTCAAATATTATTTTTACTTTTTCTCTTTGATAAAATTTACTTACTGCAAGACCAAAATCTTTAAAATTAAATTTTTTATCGTTTTTAAAATAAGGTATACCCATTCCACCACCTAAATCTACGTAGTTAATTGAATGTTTTAGTTTTCTTAATTTTATTAAAATCTTGCTTACTAAATTTAAGACTTTTTTATAAACTTTGATATCCATAATTTGACTTCCAATATGAACACTAAGTAAATAGATATTTATATTTTTATAATTCTTTTTAGCTTGGATTATACTTAAAAAATCAGGGATACTAATCCCAAATTTATTTACTTTATTTCCGGTAGCTATTTTTTTATTGGTTTTAGCTTTAATATTAGGATTAATTCTAATTCCAATGTTAGTAGTTTTTTTTAATTTTTTTGAGATATTATTGATTAATTCAATTTCATTTCTTGATTCTGCATTAATTGATAGAATGCCCTTTTGAATGGCAAATTTAATTTCTTTGTCGGTTTTACCCACGCCTGAGAAAACAATTTTATCTGGTTTAACACCAGCTTTTAAAGCTAATTTAAGTTCACCAATAGATACGACATCAGCTCCCAGGTTACTTTTATTTAACTCTTTAAGAATACTTAAATTTGAGTTCGCTTTTATTGCATAACAAATAAGAGGTTTAAAATTTTTAAATGATAATTTAACTTGTCTAATATTTTTTTTAATCTGGTTCAATGAATAAAGATAGAAGGGGGTTTCTTTTTTTTTAAGAATACTCTCTAATTTAAAATTATCTATATACAGTTTTTTATTTTTAAATTTTAATAAATCCATTTTTTTATTTTCTAGGATTGTTCATAGACTGCTTCAGATTTTTCTTGGTATACTGGTGGCCCCTTTTTTCCGCAAGATGAAAATAAGATTATAGATAAAATTATAACAGTGCAAAATTTTTTCATTTAAATTCTTTTTTTAATTTTTTTAGCATTTTAACAACATTTTGTAATGAAGTTCCACCGTAAGATTTTTTTGAATAGACTGAGTTTTCAGTTTTTAATATTTTTAAAACGTCTTTTTCAATAAATGAATCTATCTTTTTAATATCTTTTAAACTTAATTGATCAAGCGACATATCTTTTCTCTCAGCAATATTCACAAGTTTTGCAGATTTTTTATGTGCTTCTCTAAAACTCAACCCTTTCTTTACAAGATAGTCTGCAAAATCAGTTGCTGTAGTAAAGCCGTCATTAGAAAATTTTTTCATATTATTTTTATTTGGAACAATATTTTCAATAAGTTCTTTTGCAATTTTCAAATTTAGTATGAGAGTATCATGAGTCTCAAAAACAGGTTTCTTATCTTCTTGCATGTCCTTAAAGTAAGATAATGGTAAACCTTTCATTGTCACTAAAAGTGAATTTAAAGAGCCATAAACAGATCCTGTTTTTCCTCTAATTAATTCTGCACCGTCTGGATTTTTTTTCTGTGGCATTATAGATGAACCAGTAAGCATTTTATCTTTAATTGTTATCATGTTCACCAAATCAGAATTCCATAAAATAATTTCCTCTGCAAGTCTCGATAAATGCATTGAGCATAAACTCGATACAAATAAAAATTCCAAAGCGTAGTCTCTATCTGAAACACTATCTATTGAATTATCAGTAGGTTTTAAAAAATTTAACAATTTAGTTGTATAATTTCTGTCTATATTAAAACTTGTTCCAGCTAAAGCTGCAGATCCTAATGGATTTTCAGACGAATTGTTTATAACATTACTAAACTTCTTATAATCTCTTTTAAACATTTCAACATAAGCAAGTAAATAATGTGAAAATAGAACTGGTTGGGCATTCTTTAAATGTGTGAAACCTGGCATCATCACTTCCTTATTTTTATCTGCTAACTTTAAGATTGATTTAATTAAATTTTTAATTTCATTTTTTAATATTTGAGAAGCTTCTATAATCCAAAGCTTAAAATCAGTAGTTACCTGGTCGTTTCTAGATCTAGCTATATGTAGAAATCCAGCATCATTTCCTATAATCTCAAACAATCTTTTTTCTATATTTAAATGAATATCTTCGTTGAACGTTGAAAATTTAAATTTTTTTTGTTGTATTTCTTTTTCAATTTTTTTTAAACCTTTAATAATTTTATTTGACTTATCTTTATTAATTATTTTTTGTTTTGCTAACATTTTACAGTGTGCTGTCGAAGCTTTTATATCTTGCACATATAGCTTCTTATCAATATCAATCGAAGCATTGATTTTAGTTAAAAGATATGAAGGTTTTGACGTCATTCTTTCACCCCAAATTTTATTTGTTTTAGTTTTTTTGCTATTCATCTATTATATTCTTATGTTTCGTAATATTTTATCTTTAATAATTATTTTTTTTATACTTAATACTAATAATACTTATTCACAACCCAATATCCTTAAAACATTTAATAATATCGTGCTCCATGAAAAGCCAAAAAATTTACCCGATTTAGAGTTAATTAACAAAAAAGGAAATACTATTATTTTCAATGATTTTTCGTCAAAATTAACATTAATAAATTTTTGGGCGACCTGGTGTGCCCCATGCAAAAAGGAATTACCAGAATTAGACAATTTATATCAGCAAATTCCAAGAAGTCAGGTCAACATAGTATTAATTAATATAGAAAATATTAAATATGATAAGATTGAAAAATTTTTTAATAAGTTAAAAGTAAAAAATTTAGTTAGTCATTTTGACAATAAATTAAAACTTACCAAAGAACTTAAATTAAGAGGTATACCAATCACCTTAATTGTAAATTCTGATGGTAAAGAGATGGGTAGAATTATAGGTGACCTAAACTTTACAAACCCATTTTTTGTTTCTTGGATAAATGCACAATAACTATTTTCCCATGATATAAGCAAGTGACATTAAGATAATTATAGCACAAAATTGTAACATTATTCTCATCTGCATTAATTTGTTACTCTTTTTTTTACTATTAATATCGCCGCCTACAAAAAAGGTTTTTAAACCTCTTATCAATACTATTACTACTGCAACCATTGCTAATATTGCAAAAAACTTTAGCGCATTTTCAGACATCTATTTGTCTGTAGCACAAAAAAAGTTATAAATATAATAAAAATGTCACTAAAATATTTAGAATTAAAAAATTTATCTGGTAAATGCAGCAAATTAGTTTTTATTTTGCATGGCTATGGAGCTGATGCTAAGGATTTAGTATCTATTGCTACATATTGGCAAAGATTTTTACCTGAAGCTCATTTTTGTTTACCAAATGCACCTAATATTTGTCAGATTAACCCAAATGGTTTTGAATGGTTTGATTTAATGCAAACTAACGAAGAAAAAATAATTGAAGAGAGCCTAATATCACTCAAAAAACTTGAAAGCTTAATAGATAAAAAATTAGAGTTATTGAATTTAAAATTAGAGGATTTGTTTATGGTTGGATTTTCACAAGGTACAATGGTTAGTATTCAGTACGCTATAGGCCAACAAAAGGAAATTGCAGGTGTCCTTGGTTATTCAGGAAAAATATTTAATTATGACTTATTTAATAAGCAGCTAAAAAGCAAACCAAAAATAAAATTTTTGCACGGCAATATAGACGAAATTGTTCCAGTGGAAGAAATGTATAAAGCTGTTGATTTTTTAAAGATAAAAAAATTTAATGTAGATTTCAGAGTTTACGACAATTTGAAACATGCTATTTCTCCAGCTGGATTAAGTGATGGTTTAAATTTTATTAAAAAGTAAATTTAATATAAGTTTAACTTGCTTCTAGATATAAATTTCTATATTTTTTGCATATGATTGCTTCTACAAGTCAACACTTGCCACTTGAAAAATGCCCTGCGCTCGTACTTAATGCAGATTATAGACCTTTAAGTTACTACCCGTTATCACTTTGGAGTTGGCAAGATGCGGTGAGAGATGTTTTCCTAAATAGGGTAAATATTGTATCAGAATATGATAGAGAAATTAGAAGTCCGTCATTTTCTATGAAGCTTCCAAGTGTAATATCGCTCAAACAATTTATAAAACCTTCTGAATATCCAAATTTCACTAGATTTAATGTTTTTTTAAGAGATAGGTTCACATGCTTATATTGTGGGAATAGAAAAAATTTAACCTTTGATCATGTGCTTCCAAAATCATTAGGTGGACAAACAACGTGGGAAAACGTGGCTACAGCTTGTTCACCATGTAATGTTAAAAAAGGGGGCAAGATGCCAAAAGATTGTGGAATGATACCTAAAATTAAACCTTATAAACCAACCGAGGAACAGTTGCACAGGAATGGCAGAACATTTCCTCCAAACTTTTTGCACCAAAGCTGGTTAGATTATTTATATTGGGACGTTAAACTAGAACCTTAATTAAATTTTTTTTGCAACCTCAATTGCAATTCTGGAACCTGCTTTAATTATCGC
>VMHT01182235.1_pt1 | contig 13648 bp, 15 predicted proteins | sample 4693611 | NCBI WGS metagenome assembly VMHT01 (sample SAMN12280063, study PRJNA550983) | marine metagenome | isolation source: seawater sampled from same location over 5 years 0.02-0.2 micron viral filtrate | place: USA: collected off the coast of southern California halfway between the port... ... | reverse complement strand
ATTGACGATACTGCCGCGCTTCACCGCCGGACGCTCGGCAATCTGCTTGGCCCATCGATTGAGATGTTTATATTCCTGCACTTGCAAAAATTCGGCAGAGTCATAAAGCAAGCCCGAGGCCAGCGCGCCATACCACGGCCATGTCGCCATATCGGCAATGGTGTAATCGCTTCCGGCCAGATATTCATGCGCGGCCAAATGGCGGTCCAACACATCCATTTGGCGTTTGGTTTCCATAGCGAAACGGTTAATCGGATATTCCATTTTGCTTGGCGCATAGGCATAAAAATGCCCGAAGCCGCCGCCCAGATAAGGCGCAGAACCCATCAGCCAAAATGTCCAGCTATAAGCCTCAGCGCGCGCCTGCCCGCTTTCGGGCATAAACTCGCCGAATTTCTCAGATAAATGCACCAGCATGGAGGCGCTCTCAAACAAGCGTATCGGCTCCTTGCCGCTGCGGTCCATCATCGCCGGAATTTTGGAATTGGGGTTAATATCGACAAAGCCCGAGCCGAATTGGTCGCCTTCGCCAATATTGATAAGCCACGCATCATATTCGGCGCCTTCATGACCCAGCGCCAAAAGCTCCTCCAGCATCACCGTCACTTTAACGCCATTGGGCGTGCCCAGCGAGTAAAGCTGAATCGGATGTTCGCCAATCGGCAATTCTTTATCATGGGTCGGACCGGCAATCGGTCGGTTAATGCTGGCAAAGCGCCCACCGCTTTCTTGATCCCATTCCCAGACCTTTGGCGGTTGATATTCGTTTTCTTGTTCGCTCATGAAACACTCCTATTTGCAGAAGACACTAACCCGTCTGCCCGACGAGGCAAGCGGAAAAACGCCTAAGATTTCGGTTGAATAAACACGCCGGTCATGGAGGTTACCGGCTTTGTTTCATCATCTTGCCAGGTTTGACAAAACACTGTGCTCGTGCGCCGCCCGAGTTTCAAAACCTTGGCCTCGGCATAACAGGGCAACGCGCCCGCACTGCGTAAATATTGCACGGTCACATTAACCGGCAACGGCACAATATGGCGCAAGTCTTCCGGCGTCTTAATGTCTTGAATGGCGGCCTGCTGGCGCGCCAATTGCAACACTGATGTGATTTCCAAAAAACTCGCCAAACCGCCGCCATGCAGGGCGGGCAATTGGGCATTGCCGATATGATTTTCATGAAACGGCAGGGTGCAGGTCAGTGTGCCGTTTTTGTCGAGCCGCGCCGTCACCCCCAGCTTACCGGCATAGGGTATGGCGGCCAGAACCCCGTCAATCAGCGCCGTCTCATGCATGGCTGTCACCCTCATCTTGGCTGGCGCGAAACGGGCTGCCCAATAAATCGGGCACGGAATCATTCGCCCCCACCATAAAAGTGCCGGTGCCGACGGCAATCGGCTTGGTCGGGTCATCGTGAAACGCCTCGGCATTGAAAAACGCCACGCGCCGGGTCAGGCGATAAATATAGGCTGTGCAATAGAGGTTTTGGCGCGGCTGAGCGGGGCGCATATAATCAACCCGCAGGTCAATTGTTGCGACGGAAAACTTATAATCCGTCGCCAGCACGGATGCGCCGCCGGCGGTCTCGTCAATCATCGCCGTCACCACGCCGCCATGCAGCACGCCGGTCTCGGCATTGCCGACAAGGCTGTCATCCCATTTCAGGCCGGTGCAAATGCGCTTATCGCCAAAGCCCATATAGACAAGGCCGATATGCTGCCCCATCGGGCTGCGGCTATCTTGAAACACCGGCGTTATATCAATGCCCGGCAGGGTCGGAAAAACGAGTTCTGTTTGCGTCATGCAGGCAAGCTAACCGAAAATCTCGGTCTTAGAAAGAGCCCCTTGCCCGCTTTATGGTGCGGGCGGCGCGGCGGCCTCGCCGGTAACGGGCGGCGGCGGCATGGCGCTGTTTTTGGTCGATTGACAGCGAAACAGGTCGTCATCGCCACGGCATAAATAGGTTTCATTATCATAAGCAACCCAAACCAAATGCGGCGGGTCGGTTTTGCTGAATAAATGATAATATTGTCCGATAATCTCGCCACCGGCCATAATTTCAGGCGGCTCGGATTTCCATTCGGCCCGCGCCGCGCCTATAAAAAGCGCAGCGGCACAGAAACTCATCAAACAGGTAAAGCGAACTGAACTCATATATCAGCCCTATCTGAATTTGCCGACCAGAGCAATTCTTTAGCAACTGCCCGCTTTCCGCCTCAGCCCGCCTGGCGCGCATCCAAATAGGCGGCGAGGTCTTTTTTGACATCCGGTGCCAGAATATACAGGCCGATAAGATTGGGAATGGCCATGATGAAAATCATCGCATCGGCAAATTCCAAAACCGTGTCCAGCTTAATGGACGCGCCGATAATGATGAATAGGCAGAATACCAGCCCAAAGGCTTTTTCCTTATTCTTGCCCTCGCCCACCAAATAGGTCCATCCCTTAATGCCGTAATAGGCCCAGGCCAGCATGGTCGAAAAGGCAAATATCATGGCGACGAAAGACAAGGGCACGGGCGCCCATGACAAATTCTCGGCAAAAGCCGATGAGGTCAATTCAATGCCCGACATGCCGCTGCCCATTAATGCCTCGCTTGGCAGGGTGATGACCAGCACCAAGCCGGTCAGCGTGCAAATGACCACAGTGTCGATAAACGGCTCCAACAGGCCGACAAAGCCCTCGCTCAATGGTTCATCGGTTTGCACCGCCGCATGGGCAATGGCGGCCGAGCCGAGACCGGCTTCATTGGAAAAGGCGGCGCGTTGAAAGCCCAAAATCATAATGCCGATTAAGCCGCCCGAGACGCCTTCCATAGTGAAAGCACTTTTGAAAATCAGCGCAAAGGCGGCCGGTATGGCGGTGATATTCATCAGCAAAACCAAGCCCGCCAAAAACAGATAAGTAACCACCATAAAGGGCACCAGCTTGACGGTGATATTGGCGATGGATTTAATGCCGCCGATGATAATCAGCCCGACCATCACCGCCATCACAATGCCGATGAGCCAGCCATAGCCGACCAGCGGGCTGTCAACGCCGCCCGACACCTCAACCAATTGCACATAAGCCTGATTGGATTGGAACATATTGCCCGCGCCCAAACAGCCGACAACAATGCTGAGGGCGAAAAACGCCCCAAGATATTTACCCAGACGCGGCATGCCTTTTTCGGCCAGCCCGTCGCGCAGATAATACATAGGCCCACCCGACACCGTGCCGTCCGGATTAATCGTGCGATATTTGACGCCCAAAGTGCATTCGACAAATTTTGTCGTCATACCGACCAGCCCGGCGACAATCAGCCAGAAAATCGCGCCCGGCCCGCCGAGGGAAACGGTAATCGCGACACCGGCCATATTGCCGACACCAATCGTCCCCGACATGGCCGCCGTCAGCGCCTGAAAATGGCTAATCTCGCCATCATGCTTGTCATTACGCAGCGCGCCCCGCACCACACTGACCGCGAAACCAAAGCCGCGCAGATTGATGAAGCCCAAATAAAAAGTGAAGAAAAAGGCGGCAATAATCAGCCAGACCACAATCAGCGGCAAATCCGTGCCGCCCAGCGGAACAGAATAAAAAATAAACGCCGAGAGAATATCGGTCAGCGGCTGCATGAGCCGGTTTATCTGTTCATCAATCGTTTGCGCGCTGGCTTGAAAAGGAAAAAACAAAAAAGGGATGACGAGGCGTAATAAATTTAAGGGCACATTTGGCTCTATGTTGGGGAAAGGAATAAAAAAGCTACCGCGCTTTCCCACATTAAGCAAATCGCGCCCTTACCCCGCCACTTTATGCGGCCCGTCAAAACGGATGCCCACTTTGCTCAAGCGCTCAATCAACGCACCGCCAAGGCCGCTGGCACTGGTCAGCACACCGCCATAATCGCTGCCCCCGGGCAATTTTGCGCCGTCTTCGACCAAGCATAGGGCACATTCCGTGACCAGTTTTGAGGTCACTTTATAGCCCGGGTCACCATCGCCTGAAATCGATGAGACAAAAGTCTCGCCGCCTTCCGTATCGACAATAAATTTGCAATCAAACCAGCCATTATCGCGCTCTTCCTGAGACGGGCCTTCGCCCGGCTGTTTGAGCAAGGGCCGCACCAGCTTACGCAAAGGAGTCATGATAACCAGCCCCATCGCCGCCAGCCCCAACAGCCCCTTTAAGGCGCGCCAGCGCGTCGGGTGATAGGCAAATTCCTGATAGACGAAATCCGCGCCATAGGGTTCTTGACGCTCGCCCAATAAAGCCGCCGAGCGGCGCACCACACGCGTATTGGCCGCGGCCATGATGAAGGGCGAGGAGAAGCCTTTGACTTCCGGTTTTTTGGCAATGGCAAAACCGTCGCGGCTGGCTTTTTCCATGGCGGGCGTCGTGCTGCCTGCCGGATTGAGCAAAAACGGATCGGTTAAATCATCGCCCAAATCAAGCTCAGGCATGGAGAAAATGGTTTCCAATGTGCCGCCCGAGGCATCGCCCTGATAGGAGTGAAACGATTCAATGCGCTTAATCGGCGCGGCGGTTTGGGTGACCGAGAAATAGCTGCCCAAATCGGACGGGATGGAATCGAAGCCGCAAGAAGGAATAATCCGCACGCCCTTGGCGGCGGCTTCTGCATGATGTTTTTCAATCAGCCCTTTGACCCAAAAATTCTCGCCGGTGATATCGACATAATGAGTGGCGTTTTTGACGCAAGCCGCGACCAGATTGGAGCCATAGCGATGAAACGGACCGGCGGTCGATAAGACCACTTTGGCGCGCGCCGTGATGGCTTCCAAAGCGGCGACATCATCCGCCTCGGCAATCAGAACCTCAACATTGGCGCCGCTTTTTGTATTGATGGCGTGCAATTTATCGCCATTGCGACCGGCAATCGCCCAGCTCAGGTCTTTTTTGAGCCCGTGCAAATAATCAACACAAAGGCGACCCGTAAAACCGGTCGCGCCATACACCACAATATCCAAATCTTTCATCTTATTTATCCCTAATTTACCGTTACTTTTCTGCCCTAAGGCCTCGAAAACCCGCCAAAATTATGCTTGCGGCCCTCATTCAGCCGCAACTGACCCAAAAAACAATATAGGCACCAATCGCCGCATGTGGCGAACTAATACTTTACTTTGCGCCGCTTGCATGTTTTGTAAGGCCATCTGCCCTTCGCGACAAGCTTCCAAGGTCAGCCGAGCCTTAAGATTCAACTGCGGCTCAAACTACGCGATTCAAGTGAAGCTTAACGAAGGAAAGATTATGATTACAGGTACCGTAAAATGGTTCAACGCCGATAAAGGCTATGGTTTTATCGCCGTTGATGGTCAAGACGATGTGTTTGTCCACATCACCGCTGTGCAAGCAAGCGGTCTGAACCTTAAAGAAGACATGAAAGTGTCTTTTGAAAAAGAGCAAGGTTCAAACGGCAAATATTCAGCAGTCAATCTGACTGAAGCTGACTAAAGCTGACTGACAAACTCGGGAAAGGGGATAGCTGCATAAGCTACCCCCTGCCCCACAAAACTTCCGACTTTAAGACGCGCCATCTCAATAGATGCGCTCCGCTCGCCCAGCCAGATGGGCTGGATTTCCCAAAATCGATTTAAACGCCGACTTCCAACATGCGCTGGAAGGCCGGACGCGCTTGCACATTTTCCAGCCATGCTTTGATGGCAGGATAATCGGCAAAATCCGGACGCATGGAAATAAACAGCAAGCCAAAACCCATCAAACAGTCGGCAGCGGTGAAATTATCGCCGCCAAAATAGGCGTTCTCGCTCAAATGTTTTTCCATGAATTTCACGGCTTTTAATTGCTCATCACTGATGCGGGCTTCCAACTGCGCGCCCGCCGTCTCAGCCTGGCCGACATAGACCGACAATAAAAACGGCAAAAACGGCGCGCCCTCAGCGGCGTGAATCCATTCAATATATTTCGGAAAATCCTTATCGTCAGCGCGCGGATGCAGCTTATGATCGGGGTCATATTTGGCCATTAAATATTCGGCAATCGCGCCGGTTTCGGCAATCACCAGACCGTCATCTTCCAATAGCGGCGATTTGCCCATCGGGTGAATGTCCAGCAAGCTGGTCGGCGCCAGATTGGTTTGCGTGTCGCGCTTATGATGCACAATGTCATGCGGCACTTGCAGTTCTTCCAGCAGCCAGACCAAACGTTGCGAGCGCGATGCGTTGAGGTGGTGAAGTTTTAAGCTCATTTTTATGTCTCCCCTAAAGCTGACGGAGGATAGCTACGCTATCGGGCATAAGCAATAGGCCGCCATCCGATTAGCGCGTATTGCGCCATTGCCGGATAAACCAGCGCATGAATTTCACAAAGGTCGAGATACGCAGCGTCAAAATGGGCGGCGCGATGAGCAGCAAAAGCAACAGCGCGCCCCAGCCGTCAAAGAAAAATTCTTTCATAAATATCCCTAAAGCTGCTGATACAGCGCCTCTTCAAAGGCGGCAAACACCGCTTTGGATGCCGGATTATAGCAGGGCAGCATTTGCATCATCACCGTGCCGCCAATGCGGCTGGCCGGGTCAACAAAGAAATAAGTGCAATACAGCCCCGACCATGCCGCACTATGGGCGCGGCGGGTTTGGGTGTCGGTCTCATTCATAAAAAGACCATAGCTCCAGCGTTTGGTGATGCCGGGAAACCATTCATGTTCATCGACCAGCAAAGCATTGGTGGAGGGTTGCAGCGGCACTTCTAATTCGCCGATTTGATTGCTCAGCATCATATCGGCATAAGTCGCGCCCAGCACCGGCCCGCTCGGCCCCATGCCGCGATTGAGCAGCAAGCGCATAAAGGCCAGATAATCGGTCACATTGGACAACATGCCACCGCCGCCCAGATAAGGCGGTTTGGTGACCGGTGGCATCAGTGCCGAGGCGTCGGTCATACTGCCATCCGCGCCATCGCGCAAATTAAGCGGCACCACGCGCTCGACCCCCAACACGCTGGCGTCAAAACTACTATGCTGCATGCCCAGCGGCTCAAAAATATGCGCTGTCATATGGGCGTTTAAATCCGTGCCGGTGACCGCTTCAATAATTTTTCCGACCCAATCAAGCCCAATGCCATATTCCCAATTCGTGCCCGGCTCAAATAAAAGCGGTGCCGACATGAAATCATCATTGTCAGAAGCCAGCGGCGCGATTTTGCCCTCCGCTTCCAATTGCGCCAACACATCATCATGAAAGCTATAGCCAAACCCCGCCGTATGGGTCAGCAAATGATGCAGGGTAATGTCGGTTTCAGGCGTCGTGAATTCAATCGCATCGCCATTGCGGCGCGCCAGCTTCACCTCACCCAACGCCGGTAAAATCTCTTTCATATTTTGGTCGAGCGACAGCTTGCCCGCCTCAACCAATTGCAGAGCCGCGACGGTGACCACCGGCTTGGTCATGGAGGCAATGCGGAAAATATGATTGCCGGTCAAGGACTGCCCGTCAAAACCGCCATGCTGGCCCTCGCACAGGCTGGCATCCCCATCCGTTGCGCCAAAAGAAACAAACGGAATCTTATGCGTCTCTGCGCTTTGCGCCACCGCCTGTTTAATAATGTCCAACATGATGCACTCCCTCAGCCCAACTCAGCCTAACTAGGGCGCTAGCCTAGACCGAAGCCAAAAGGCGACGCAAGCGATGAAGCGGTTTTAGGGCAATTTATCGGCAATGCGCTTCGGCGCGGCAGCGATTAGCCTCAAGCGGGAGCATTTTTGTGCACGCGCCCGGACCCAGCTCGGCCTTTTTGCCATAGCGGTCTCGGCAATAATGTGCGGCCATGGCCGCCACCATATCGCGTTGGGTGTAAATATAGGCAGCCGAAATCCGGGTGCCGTCAAAATGAACCACCATCTCCTCATCCGCCGCTAGAGCCGGTGGCGCTAACGCCATACCAAGCGGCACGGCAATGAGTATAAAAAGGCGTTGTATCATCTTGCGCATATCACTTTCCTATCGGCCTTCACCCTAAACCGCAAGGCGGCCCGCCAGCCATAAATAGGCTTTGCTTCACCTCGCATCTTAGGCCTATTTTGGGTAAAGGGAGACAGTCACAATGAGTTATTATTTATTCATGACCGCAGCGGCGATTTGCTTTTTAAGCGTCGCCGTTCACGGCATTTGGGGCAGGCTCATGAGACATTTTCACAGGAAGCCTCAGAGCCGCTCTTGGGCCGTCGCATTTTGCGTCGGACTGTTTTTCAGCCTCGGATGGATGCCGATAAATGCGCGGGCGCAAATTATTGGCGACATTCAAGCCGATGTGAGTTTGGAAACAATGAGCCACGGCAGTTCGATGAACGGCTTTGGTTTATCCGCCATGCGCTATGAAGACAAGCAACGCCTCAAGCGTTTACGCGAACGCTATTTGGAGCTTAATCCCAAAAGAAAAGGCGTCGTTTCGGTCTATGATGTCGATACGACAAGCAGCGAAGCGGCCACCATTGATGAGATTTTGGACGAAGTTAATGACGACACTGAGGCATCAAATAAAGCGCCGTAAATCGGGATGTTTCATCATCTTTTATGATGCCAATGCCATAATTTCATAAACATCTTGCGATGATGTGATGGGGCGCGGATTGGCCAATACCACCGGATGCGCCAAAGCATATTCGCTGATTTGCTGCTTCAGCGCATCATCAGCACCGACCGCGCTCAATGTGCCGGGCAGACCCAAATCATCGACCAAACGCCGCACGGCATCACCGGCGCTCATATTTTCAGCACCCAAAGCAGCGGCAATCTGTTTTTGTTTATCGCTTGTGAAAGACAGGTTCCAGTCGAGGACGGCGGGCAGAAACACGCAAGATGTCACCCCATGCGGCACCCCGCCCAGCGCGCCAAGCAAATAGCCAAGCCCGTGACTGGCGCCATGCATGACCCGCCCAATGGACGCCGTCGCCAGCCATACTGCATGCATGCTTTCGAGCCTTGCCGCCATATCATCAGGCGTTTGCTTGGTGCGGCGCAGCGATTTGGCGAAAAGTGCCAGCGCGCCCAAAGCCTCAGCCTGAATAAGCGGGCTGCTATCGGGCGCACAAATGCCTTCAATCGCATGGTCAACTGAGCGTATGGCGGTGGACAGCCAAAGCGCCTCGGGTGTATGAATGGCTATGTTCGGGTCGAGTATGACCGTATGCGGGCAAATATGCGTGCCGCCCAAAAGCTCTTTCGTGCCGGTCGCCGGATTTATGCCACCGGCAAATTCAGTATGCTCGGCACCCGACAATGTCGTCGGCAAGCAAATATGGCGCGGGCCGCCGGGCCCTTCGCTGACTTGCCCGATGCGGGCTGATAAGGCCTCGACCGTATCGATATTTTCCCGCAAGCAGATAATCACCGCCTTGGCCGCATCAATAATACTGCCACCCCCCACCGACAATATAATATCGGCATGGGTATCGCGGATGGCTTGCGCGGCGGCCACCACATCGCCAAACGGGGTATGCTCGGAAACATTGTGAAACAGGCCGACACATTGCGCGCCCAGACCTACCTGCAAGTCGCTAATGACGGGTGTTTTAGTGACCAGTGAGGCGGTTGTGAGGATAAAAACCCGATCCGTATCGATGATTTCTTCGCGCATTGCTGCACCCGCCGCCTGCCCCCAACGAATACGGGCGCGCGGCACGTAATCATAAACACCTGATGGCGGCAATTCGAAATTCATCATAACGGTCTCCGATTATGGTCGCTCAGTAATAAGAAAAACACCCATGCGGAAAATAAGGCTCAGCATAGGAGTCAGTTAAGTCTTCTTGATACCCATCAGCGTAAACTGAACTTCGTTTCAGAGGCAATATGCGATGCGCGAGAAATCAGGAAATTTTGTTATCGGTGGTGGGCGATACTGGGATTGAACCAGTGACCCCTACAATGTCAATGTAGTGCTCTCCCGCTGAGCTAATCGCCCTTACCGATATCGGGTGCGCCGCAAGGCGTGCCTCTATTTACAATAGCCGCCCACAAAATCAAGACAAATCACAAAAACCGTTTGCGCGCCCTTCTCCGAAGATATCCTGAAGATGTCCGAGAGATGTATCGGCTTCATAAGGGTGCGCCATTACGCCATATATTTTAGAGCCAAAAGATGCTAAGCTAATCGCATGAACGCGCAAGACGAGCAGGCTTTTGTATTTACGCCACCCGCAGCCCCGTCTTCAGTGGAAGATGCGGGCCGTTCGGCTATGGAGGCGCCGCTTTTGCTCACCTCGCCGCATAGCGGGGCGCATTATCCCAAAAGTTTTATCGACGCGTCGCGCCTTGATGCCCACGCCATTCGTCAATCGGAAGATATGTTTGTCGATGCGCTATTGGCGCGTGCGCCGCAGCACGGCATTGGCGTTTTATCGGCCAATTATCCGCGCGCCTATGTTGATTTAAACCGCGCCCCTTATGAGCTTGAGCAGGCTTTGTTTAAAGATGTTTTGCCCGCCCATATTGACCGCCATTCGGCTCGCGCCGCTGCCGGACTTGGCACTGTGCCGCGCTTGGTTGCCGAAAACACCCCGATTTATGACGGCAAGCTGTCATTTGCTGAGGCCGAGCGGCGCATTGAAACTGTCTATCAGCCCTTTCATCGCAAGCTGGCGGATACGCTGCATGCGCTGCAAACCGGTTTCGGCTATGCGGTGCTGCTTGATACTCATTCCATGCCGTCGCAAGCCACGCGCTTATCGTCCGAGGGGCGGCGCATTGATTTTGTCTTGGGCGACCGCCATGGCCGCTCATGCGATGCGCGTCTGAGCGATTGGTTGGAGCGCGCATTAACAGCGCGCGGCTGGCAAGTGGCGCGCAACAAACCCTATGCGGGTGGCTTTATTACTGACCGCTATGGGCGTCCGGCAGATGGCACGCATGCCGTGCAGATTGAAATCAATCGCGCCATTTATATGGATGAAAGTAATTACACCAAACATGCCGGTTTCACGCGCTTGCAAAATGATTTGACCGAATTGGTCTCGGCTTTTGCCGCCGCCCTGCCCGCCCTTTTGAGTGACACATTGCCGGGCCCCACGCGCTCGGCTGCCGAATAAAGAAGCGCTGAAGATATCGCCATGACAGACGCCCCCGCATTGAAAGAGCTTCTGGCCTTTGCCCATCAGCTGGCCGACGCCGCCGCACGGGCCAGCTTGCCGCTATTTCGCAATGCCCCCGATATTGACAATAAATTGACCGACGGATTTGACCCCGTTACCGCCGCCGACCGCAATGCCGAGGCCGCCATGCGCGCCCTTATTGAAGCGCATTATCCGGACCACGCCATTACCGGCGAAGAGTTTGACAATAAAACCGGCGCGGCATCAGACACGGTGTTTGAATGGGTGCTCGACCCGATTGACGGCACGCGCGCCTTTATTTCAGGCATGCCGACATGGGGCACGCTTATCGGCCTCAATCAAAATGACCGCCCGGTTTTGGGCATGATGGAGCAGCCCTTTACCGGCGAGCGATATTTTGCCACCGCCGGACAAGGCGCGTTTTTGCGTCACGCCGATAAGAGCATGGCCATTAAAACCCGCGCTTGCGCCCAGGTGAAAGACGCCGTGCTGGCCACCACCACGCCCGCGCTTTTCATCGACACTCAGGCTGAGGCGGCCTGGCATAAAGTCGCCGCCGCCGCCAAGCTGACGCGCTATGGCGGGGATTGCTATAATTACGCCTTAGTGGCTCTGGGCCAAATTGATGCGGTGGTCGAGCAGGGCCTGAAAGATGTCGATATTCAAGCGCTGATTCCGATTGTTGAAGAAGCGGGCGGCATTGTGACCGATTGGCAAGGCGGCCCGGCGCATAAAGGCGGCACAGCGATTGCTTGCGGTGACCGCGCCGTGCATGCGCAATTAATGGATATGTTGAACGGCTAAGTCAGCCCGTCAAAAAATGCCACAACATCAGTGATGAATGTTTGGCGCAGCGCGTCTTTTTCCATCATCAGCTCATGCATGCCATCGGCATAGGTTTTGCCGCTGCCATTTTGCACATGGGCAATCACATGGGCATGCGCGTCATTATCAACCAGCATTTCTTGCCCCGCACTGGCGATAAAAAGCGGCGTCTCAATCGCCTTTAAAAACGCCACGCGGCGGCTATCGGCCATCGCCTTATCGGCGGCGGCAAACCAGCCCAGGCTCGCGCCATTGACCTGTAATTGCGGCGCGCTGACATATAATTTTCCGGTGCGCGTAAAGCGCTCAAAATCAGTGGTGACATTATTCGACGCCGCATCGCCCGGGCGCTCGGCGACACCCTGAAACGGATTCCATCTATCGGCCTTGCCGAGCAGTCGATAAAACCCGCTAATGGCGCGCGCAATCACCATTAAATGCGCCGGTATGGGCAGCCTATGCATGGGCGCGCATTGCGCCAAAGCCGATAGCCATTCCGGATGCGCGTGAATGGCGCGCAGTGAAATCTGTCCACCCATAGAATGCGCCAAGCCAACATGCGGCTTCGGCAGCGGCGCGACCAGCTTTTCCCAGCGATCCTCCAAATCCTCAACATTGGTATCAAAATTCTTTAAATGCAGGCGCGTCGGCTCTATGCCATCGCCCTCAGACAAGCCGTGCCCGCGCCATTCGGGCATCACCACAACAAACCCATGCGCGGTGAAATCGCCAATGGTCTCGAAATATTTTTCAATGAATTCAGAATAGCCGGTCATCAAAACCAATGTGCCGCGCGGCTTGCCCTCGGGGTGAAACACTGCGCCGCGCAGCATTTTACCGTCGCGCATTTGATGCATGCCGACCGCAGCGCGTGGCGGCACCGGATTGCCGTCAATCTCGACAAAATGTGCGGGCGCGTCCCATTTAATTTGCTCGGTCATAATCATTCCCCTTTTGATGCGGAGTGTGCTTTTTGTTGCGCCAATTTGCAAGCCATGCAAACAGCCATCGGTCATTGAATATCATCGGACGAGGCTGTAAAATTCATCGCAGTTCGGGGAGCACAATCATGCAGCATAAAAATACGAGTTTTTGGACGTCCAATATGGGCTTCACGCTGGCCTGCATTGGCGCGGCGGTCGGCCTCGGCAATATTTGGAAATTCCCCTATATGACCGGCACACAAGGCGGTGGCGCATTTGTGTTTGTTTATCTCGTCACGATTTTCGCCATTGCCATTCCGGTGGCGGCGGCTGAATTGCTGGTCGGGCGCAAAGGCCGGTCTGACGCCGTGTCCAGCGTGCGTGATATTGCCCTTGAGAATAATCGCCCCGCCGCTTTCGGCGTGATTGGCGGTATCGGCGTGTTTGGCTCATTCGTCTTATTGACGTTTTACGCCGTCATTGCGGGCTGGGTGTCCTCTTATATATGGCGCGCCTTATCGGGCCAAATTGGCGGCCTTGATGCGGCCGGTGCCGAGGCCATGTTCGGCGATTTGCTGGCCTCGCCCAATGAGATGATTGTCCATCAGCTTGGCTTTTTGGTGTTTCTCGGCGTCATTCTTATCCGCAAACTTTCTGCCGGATTGGAGCGCGCCAATCTCATCCTCATGCCCTCGCTGGTCATCATGCTGGTCTTTATCGCCGTTTACGGCGCGATTGCGGGCGATATCAAAGCCTCGCTGGCCTATATGTTCACGCCCGATTTTTCCAAAATCACGCCGGAAGTTATTCAATCGGCGGTCGGCCAAGGCTT
>VMHT01157878.1_pt1 | contig 13649 bp, 28 predicted proteins | sample 4693611 | NCBI WGS metagenome assembly VMHT01 (sample SAMN12280063, study PRJNA550983) | marine metagenome | isolation source: seawater sampled from same location over 5 years 0.02-0.2 micron viral filtrate | place: USA: collected off the coast of southern California halfway between the port... ... | reverse complement strand
GGCGATGGTTCTGAGCCTTTTATCGGTTGTGATAGATATACCCCTATCTACATATATAGATAGATATATATATAAATAAATAGATATGTTCTACATCGCATTGGTGCTGTACGTTTGCTGCTGGTGTGCATTAAGTAATATAAAATACATATAGAAATATATATATAAGGCGAAATGTATAATATACCAGCTTAAAAAAAACTGCATTATATAAATTATTTATTTACTGGTATTAATACGCATACATATACAACAATACAACACAATACAATTTAAGGCATTATAAGATAGTTTTAAGCTACATTAATAGATTAACTATAGTCTAGTATACTAGCACTAATTTAAGTGCATTAAAAAGCCTTATATAAGATATTAATATATAAGGCAAATAAAAAAAACTAGCAAATAAGCCAGGCGAATAGAATAGGATTAATAAGGCACAAAAAAAACCCTATACAATTTAATGTATAGAGCTTTAGTATAAACTTAAGTGGGTTACTACTTTAGACTTATATTAATATCAAAATCAATTAGTAAATATTCCTCAATCAATACTTTCTTAATATTTCTATCTAATTGTTTTTTATCTAAATGATTGAATCGATTCGATAAGTTTGATATTATATCGATGATAGTTTCTTGTATTTCATCCACTACATAGTAAGTAGCTACGTTTAGTGTTTCTTTGGTTTTCATAGTTTTTTATTTTTAGATTTGTTTATATATGTTTCTTTAATCGGTGTAAATTATCGCTATTGAGATAATAAAAATACATCTTTTCAAGATTAACACCTTTGGAGCTACTTAACCCGATATAATGAAAAGGGTTTTTTGTAGCTAATTTAACCCAATTTTTAACGGTGTGGTATTGTTTGTAAGCGTCCCTAGTACTTGAGTGCTTACCCTCAATACAATGACTAAAGTATCTTATTTGCTCGTTAAGGGCAAATCTAAGTGCATCGGGGTAATTTTCAAAGGTATAGACCTTTTCTATTAACTTAGTGCGACCAAACCAGGTCTTATACGTTTCTTTCTGTGTTATTTTATACATATTGTTTCTCTTTTAAAGTTAACATATAATTTTCAGCCTTAATAGACGTATCAATATCGTAGTAATACGAATTTATTTTTAATAGGTGAAATTGATTTGAAAGTAATTTAATGACGTAATTTAATACATCTCTATTTGTTTCATATTCTAGCTTGTATATAAACAAACTGTTATAATCCTTTTTTAAAAGTTTTATAATTTGCTTATAAGTACTTTTAAAACTTTCATCGCAAAATATACGTTTTTCTAATTCACAAACTAATCTGTAAATTTTGCAAAGTTTTTTAAATTCTGTTTCGAATTCGTTTAAATGTCTTTTCATAATTCGTTTTTTTTGGTTTTTAGTTTAGTGTATAACAAGCCCTATTTTATGGCTATCTTTAGAAATTGCAATAAGGTCATTTTTAGAGGCATTAATATAGCCAGCTTTTAATAACTCCGCTTCACTTTCAAATATTTTTGAATGTCTATCTTTTTTTAGGTTTATCAAATTATCGTTTTTTGATCCTAAAGAATATATGATTGTGAAATTTTCAGGTATATCAATTTTACGCAATCTATTAAATAAAACTTTGCTTTTGGTGTATGCATAAAATATTACATTTTCATTTTCACGCATTATTTGAAACCAAATATTTATATATGCGAAATTGTAAAAGTCGCCAGAATCGTGAATTCTTATATGTGTGGCTTTTCGTCGTTTTATTGCATCCGTCATTTTAGCCTTAAATAAATCTAAATCTTTAGTGAGCAAATATCGTTTTTCATAGGCTTTTTTTGTGTTAGTCCAGATAAAACTACCTTTTCTAGCATAGCAAAATTTTATACAATCCTTTGCAAAAGGACAGGTCATTTTTTTTGTACTGTGAGATTGGTATGCAGTTATCCCAAAATTATATAATCTAATATCATTTTCTTTGGACGTTTTACGCATCTTATCATTTTGCGTTAAAATTTGTGTATGTTTCAAATCTTGTAAATCTTGTTTAGTAAATTCCATAGTTTTAGTTTTTTTTGGTTCAGGTTGATTAGTTTTTTTTAATACTCTTTATTTTCTAGCTTTTCAATTAATTCATTTTTACACATTTCCAATTCATCTAATAAATTATTTTTATAATGAATAGTAAAAGTAGAATTTATAGCCTGGTTTTTTGTTTCTATTATCTCCTTATTAATAAGTTTTAAGGACCTTTGTAATTTTAGTTTTTTTAGCATCATTTTAGTTTTTTTAGATTTTGTTCTTGACAAATATATAAAATTAACACTTATAAACAAATGTAAACAAGTTTTTTCTTGCTTTAGCTTGTATATAAGGAACACACACACACGTATAAAAAATAATTTAATAAAATAAAAATAAAAAAGTATAAAATAAATTAGGATGTTAAAAATAAAAATATTCAACCTCTCCTCTATCAAATACATCAACATATCTATATATCTATATATATAGATTTTTATATACGTTTTTTTCGAGGATTTTCTCGATAGGAGGGAGTATTTTTTTTAAGTACTACTTAAAATATTTAAAATCCTGGGCTATATAAATCAATCCGAATTAAATAAAATCAAATTAGTTCTTGTTTAATCGAAATAAGTTTTATACATTTGTTGAAACTTAAAACAAAACGATATGATTGATTTAACAGAAAAGCAATTATCAAAAGCAATTCGACCTATGTTTCTTGAGGCTTGGAACGCAAACAACGAGCAAAAGATATATGATGTAAAAATATACTTTGCTTTTTTCCCAAAAGAATATGATGGAGGAAATCCACCTAGAATTAGATATGATGTAATTTTAGAAAATGGTCAAACAACTGATAGGTTTCATTGTGATAAACCTTTTGTTGAAATGATAGATTGTATTACAACTAGCCTATATGAGCGTATGGTTGGATTAGTTTAGTATATACTAGGCGTGAATAGTGAAAGTTCCATTTTGGGAGAGGGTTTATTTAAGAAATTAGACCACCCCACCTTATTAACAATTAAAACAAGTAAAGATTATGAATGGTCATTGGAAAAAACAATTTAACTACGATTATCTAGGTTCTTATTCCTTAGATGGAAAGCGAGAGATGGTAGTTAGTATTAAAGGAGTAGGTTCGGCTAAGGTAACTGGTCAGAACGGAAGAAAGGAAGATTGTTTTGTTGTGTACTACAACGAGATGGATAAGCCGATGATACTCAATCGAACTAATGCTAAGGCAATAGAGAAAGTTGCAAGTAGTGGTTTAGTAGAGGATTGGGTAGGAGTTAGAGTTACGTTATATGTTGAGAAGGGTGTTAAAGCCTTTGGTGATGTAGTCGATGCTCTTCGTATTAGAGATAAGAAGCCTACTCAAAGTAAGATGACTAAGGAGGTTGAAACTGCTATGTTAGATGCAATCAAGCAAGGTCAAGTAGGAAAGGTTGAGTTAGCTGTATCTAAGTATGCTATGAATAACACTCAAGAGAAGGCTATTATGAACGCACTTAAAGAAGCTAAATCATTATGAAAATAACTACAAAGATAGACAAGGTTAGAGCTTTATTAATAGAAAAGCCTTGGTTAAGGGATAACGATAATATGTTGTTAGCTAACATTTGGGATAGTGAATTGAAAGAAAAAAAGGTTGGTAATCAAAGCGATATGTTTTTAGCTTTGTATGGAATGGGTAAACTTTCAAATGCAGAAAGTATAAGAAGATGTAGACAAAAACTACAACAAGAAAACCCTGAACTTAGAGGTGGTAACTATAAAGGTAGACAGATGGTAATCGATGATGTAATAGAAGAACTTAAAAACTTTGATAAGATATGATAGAGATTATATTGTATTGGATTTTATCTAATGCTAACACGCCAGGATTTATATGGTTTATCTATTGGTTTCACATAGCATCATTAGTTTTAAAAGGTTTAGGTTGGGCAATAAGTTCGATAGCTAAAATAGATTTAAAAGACATAGGAAAGAATGAAGAATTTTAACGATGATAGCGAATACTACGGAGATTGGGAGTACACTACCAATTCTCAGTTAGGTTATGTAAAGCGTTCTCCATCTTTTTATTGGAAGATGCGTAACGGAGGTAAGATAGATAGTCCAGCTTTAAGGTTCGGTGCTTTAGTACACACTTTAATATTAGAGCCTGAGAAATACTCTGAAAGTTTTGTTGTGTTTAACCCTGAAGATAGACCTGAAAAGGAAAAAGGTATGACCTCTAAGATGAATAAGGAGTGGAAGAATCGTTTAGATTTAGATTGTAAGGAAGGTAGAAAGTACCTTATGACAATGGAGCAATACGAGTTAGCTTTAAAGTTAAAGAGAAAGTTAAACGATTGTCCTGAAGTTAAAGCGATACTAGATAATTGCGAAACAGAAGTTCCTAAGACTTGGATAGACTTTAACACAATGAGTAAGTGTAAAGGTAAAGCAGATATAGTTATTGATGGAGGTGATATGCTAGTCGATATTAAGACTACTGGTAAAGATGTAGTAGATTTTAAGAAGAGTGCTTACAGGTACGCTTATCATCGCCAAGCAGCGTTTTACCTTGATGGGTTCAACGCAAAAGAGTTTGTGTTTATTGTAATCGAATCTAACGCTCCACATCAGATAGGTATATTCCGATGTTCAGAGAATTTCATCGACCAAGGTAGACAAGAGTATATTGAATTATTAGAAACTAAAAAGAAATATTGTGAGTCGGTTGTAGAAGCCAATAATCACATAATACACGAAGAACTATGAGAGAAATTACTAGAAGCGTTTTTGCTAAAAAGAAATTAAACAACGCTAAGAAAGTTTGTTGTGATTTTTGGGGAGTAGACCCTACTACTGTATTTGATAAGAACAGAGAAAGGCTTAGAATGAACGCCAAGCACTCTATTAGATATATGTTATCTTTAGATAGAGGATTAACTTTAGCTCAGATAGGTGGTTTAACTAATTGTGACCACTCTAACGTAGTACACTCTAAGGTTACATTTTTAAATATGGTTGATGTAGATGGAGATTTCGCTGCTATGAATAGAGTTATCTTAGGAGCTGAAGCAGTTAATAAGAAAGAGGCTCTTCGCTCAAATATTAGTAACATAATATTTTCAGAGATGATTCCAGCTAAACAAGTCGATTTACTTTACGAACTAATTAAAACTAATGAGTCGTATGAAAATAGATAGAATAGATGTAGCACACGAAGAGATAGCAGAGCAATGCGATGAGTATATTGTTATCTCTTGTGAGTTTCCTGATGATAGTGATAACTACATTAGTAGAGCTAATGTTAGAACAGAAGGAGATGTTTTAAAAGAAATAATTGTAAATGAGATGTTTAATAACAAAAAATTTGCTAAATTTGTTCAAAACATAGTTAAAGAGTATAATAACCAAACACGAGAATTATGAGTAACTTAGAATTGAATGGTACTATCACAACAATTAGTGAAGTGCAAACAGGAACAGCAAAGAGTACAGGTAACACTTGGAAAAAGTGTGGATTTGTAGTAGAAACTAAAGGAGAATATCCTAAGAGTGTTTACTTTACCGTATTCGGAGAAGAAAAAGTTGACAACTTATTAAAGTTTAACAAGGTCGGTCAAGATGTCGATGTTAGCTTTAATGTGGAGTCAAGAGAGTACAACGGGAAATACTATACCGATTTACAAGCGTGGAAAATTTTTACTACTACTGGTGAAAAGAAAGCTGTTGAAACTGCTTCTACTAATGCCGATGATGGTTTCCACAAGGCAAGTGATTTACCGTTTTAATTAGTTGGGGGTAACGCCCCACCTTTTTTTAACCTAACCTAACCTAAAATAACGATATGACAATGGCAAAGAGATTTACCGACACAGCTAAGTGGAATGAAGATTGGTTTTTAGACCTATCAAATTCACATAAATTATTTTGGATATACATTTGTGATAATTGTGACCACGCAGGTATATTCAAGCCTAATAAGAGAATGTTTGAACTTATTGTAGGCGATAGAATTGATATTACAGATTTCTTATCTATAGTTAATGGAGATAAGATTCGTATAATTGAGTTAGAGAATGGTAGATGGTACTTAACTGGATTCATTTCGTTTCAGTACGGAGGAAAGTTAAACGTAAATAACAGAGTCCATAAATCTATACTGTCTGTACTAACTAAAAACAATATTACTTGGGTAGATGATGTAAAGCCACAGCTAGAACTACTAGAAGATACTCAAGAGGATAAAGATAACGCCTCTCCAGGTAAACCTAGAACCATCACCGAAGCAATAGACTACTTCAAAGAGAAAGGTAGCAACAAGAATGAAGGTGAAAAGTTTTACTACTTCTATGAATCTAAAGGATGGAATGTAGGTAAAACGAAGATGAAAAATTGGAAGATGTCGGCTTCGGGATGGATTTCTAGGAATAAAACTAATAAGCCTGATTCGGATTACTTAGGTGGTCAGCTTAACGCAATGAAAAGTTAAGGAGATATGGCTAAGTATAGAGTAACCTCAAAACAAGAGGTAAACGACTATTGTAAGAAGGTTTATACCAAAGGGTACACTAAAGGTCAAACAACGGGAATATCTCCGTTAGACCCTCACTATACCTTTCGTAAAGGTGAGCTTACTATAATGACTGGTTTTGCTAATATAGGTAAAACAACTTCTCAATTATTTCTTATGATAATGTCAGCCAAGTTATATGGTTGGAAGTGGCTTATGTATTGCCCTGAGAACGAACCTGTAGGTGATTTAATGATAGATATAGCTGAGATGTATTGTGGTAAAACAGCCGATAAAGATTTCTCAGATAGAATCGACCAACAAGAATATCTTAGAGCCATCGATTGGGCTTACGAACACTTTACCGTACTTACATTTGATGAAACACCAACTGTAGAAGATGTCTTAGGGGCGTTTGAAGAGTATATGCAAGTGGTTCAGATAGATGGTGTGTCTTTAGACCCTCTTAATGATTTAAGAGCAGCAGAGAAGCAATCTAAGTACGATTACTATTACGATGCTTTAAGTAACATAAGGAGGTTTATTAAAAAACATAAAGTATCATTCTATCTTGTTGTGCATCCAGGTACTGCAGCTAACAGAAGGAGAAACGATGATGGTACTCGACCTGCTCCGAATATGTCTGATGTAGAGTACGGGGCTATGTTTGGTAATAGAGCAGACAACTTTATTGTGTTTCATCGTAACCCTCAAAGTGAAAAGTGGAATGTTACTGAGATACACGTTCAGAAGATTAAGTTTCAGAAGTTAGTAGGTGTACCAACACCTGAACCTGACCCGATTTGTCTATTCTACTCGTACCAAAAGAGAAGATTCCAATACCTTAACGAGAACGGTAGTCTAGTAGACCCGATTCAAGTTGCCGATAATAGAGTTAAACCTAGTAATGTATTTTAATTATGTCTGATGAAATTACACTAAAGTCAATCCAATTACTAAGAGATTGCGACCCGAACCTAGACGAGATGGGTAGTATGGATAAGTTTATATCGCATCAAACAGAGTTAGCGAAGATGCGTGACCAGTATGTGAGTTATTCTAACCACCCACAAGCTGAGAAGATGAAGAAGCGATTAGAGGTATTTGAGGAAAGTAGCCAAGCATTTACTTGGGTTTACTTTATGATGATGCAATTTAAGCGAGAAAAGGTGTTAGCCCAAGCGAATGAATTAGAGATGGCTAATGCTGTTATAGAATTGAAACACGAATTAGATTTATTAACTAAATTAAATGATGATGAATAAAATGAAAACAGTAAATTCATTAAGTGGAGGTAAGTCCTCAAGTTATATTGCATTAAATTATCCAGCCGATTACAATGTATTTAGTTTAGTTAGAACCAATGACAAATCTTGTATTTATCCTGACCCTAAAATAAGACAGATTGTAAGTGATAAGATAGGGTGTGAGTTTGTTGGTACAACAGAACAAGACCATATTATAAAAATAATGTTACAACTTTCTGAAAAGATTGATATTGATTGGATTACTGGAGAAGCATTTGAAGATGTAATTAATAATAAAGGAGGTTATTTGCCGAATCTAATGGTCCGTTATTGCACTACACATTTAAAAATGTTGCCTATATTTGATTATTGGAGAAAAAATATAAATGAAGTTTGTGATATGAGGATTGGTTTTCGTAAAGGAGAAGAGCGAAGGCAGACAAATATGTTGAATAGATTAAATGAAAACGGATTAGAAGAGATTAAAGTAGTTGTAGGTAAATCAGGTACTCGTAATAAGTGGGGTATGGTAGAGTGGAGAAAACCTAGTTTTCCTTTAATTGATAATGGTATAGACAATAGAGCAATACAAGACTACTGGAATAAAAATAAAGAAATAGACTTTCCTAAAGGTTATTATAATAATTGTGTAGGGTGCTTTCATAGAAGCCCAATGTTTTTAAGTAAAATGAACCAAGAGCATCCTAATAAAATAGCTTGGTTTTCTAAAATCGAGGAATTAAACTTTCCAAATACATTTAGAAAAGATGTAACTTTTAAGCAGATAATGAATTTCAACCCACAAGCAGAATTATCTTTTGATGATTTTAGCGAGTGCGATAGTGGTTATTGTGGACTTTAAAAAAATAGATATGAATAAAAAAGAACTTAACTTGTTAGACCAATTTGCTAGTAAGTATAAAATTGATTGTGTCCCTTCTGAAGGAAAGTATGATTTTTGGGATTTTACTTACGAGTGGGATAATAGAAAGTTCTATTGCGAAATGAAGCAACGCAATTTTAGTTTAGATTTTGCTAAGAAAAAATATAGTGAGGGGTTACTATTGGAGATGCACAAGTACGAAAGGATATTAAGGCGAACTAAGAATGAAAAGTCAGCTCAAGGGTTATATATTAATTTCTTTTCTTGTGGAAGTATATTAGTATTTAATTTGAATAAAACAAAGATAGATAATTGGTTTTGGAGAACGATGCCTGAATCTACTGAGTTTGGTCGAAAGAGTTTTGTTTATAAGTATATTACTTTTTTAGATTATAGTAAAGGAAAAGTTTTGTATATTTGATTATTGTTGTGATGTATTCATAGCTTTGTTTTAGGTTTAGGTTAAATAGAGAGGGTCTTTTGGATTCTCTCTTTTTTTTGTTTATATTTGTTCTTGAACTAAAACTAAATAGATATGAAAAAACTAACAGCAAAGTACAACGATAATAAATCTATCAGAACTAAGATAGATAAACTACTATTACAAAACTGTTCTAACGTAGCCAATTCGGGTACAGGTAGTCGAAACGATATAGGTGGAGATAAAGAGGTTCAAGATGCTTGGGATGAGATACAGCAAAAGATTAAAGAAATCGACCCAGTATTTTACGAGATTATAAAATCAAGATGATATGAGTAGTATAGAAGAAAATGTTTGCTTTAAGATTCTAAAGCGTTCTGAAATAGGTAAAGAGAAATATGGTACTACGATGGAGCGAAAAGATTTAAGTCGATTAGAGTGGCTTAAACACGCTCAAGAAGAAGCAATGGATTTAGCTGTGTACTTGCAGAAGTTAATCGAACTTGAGGAAAGTAAACCGTTTCGATACGAATGGAATACAACTAAAAAAGAGGACAATTAGTCCTCTCTCTTTTTTTAACTACCACAAGCCTCGCAATCTTCATCATCTATGCTACACGCTTCGGGTTGGTCTTGGTCGGTTAAGTCTTGAATCCAATTACCGAATACATCTTCAGCTACTTCTTCGGGTGTTTTTTTGTTTCCTTTATCCATTCCTTTGGTATTGTTTTATCTGCCCACTTGATGTTGTGTTTATCACACCATTCTGAGTAGGTCGTTTTACTTCCTTTAAATAACTTATTCGTGTGTCTTTGAAAAACCATTCTAATATCTAAAGTAGGATGTTGAGATATTACTAATAACATCTTTTTCCTGTCGTTAGATGTGAAGCGACCCTTTAACTCCAATATAATACCATTCGGTAAAATAACATCAGGAGTATATTTACGTTGCTCTGAAACTTCATAATATAAGTTGATGCTTTCGTACTGAAAAGGTATATCTTGTTCATCAAGCTGTTCACATACAACTTTTTCATAATTACTCCTGAATCTTAGCGTTGGGGTTATTTTCATAGTATGTTTTTCTATTGTGGCACTTGTGACAAAGCCCTTGTAAGTTAGATTCCTTTAATGGTTCACCACCCATCTTAATAGGTTTAATGTGGTCTACTACATCTGCTGGAGTAACTTCCCCTTTATCGGCACAATGTACGCATAATGGATTTAACGACAAAATATAAGCACGCATCTTTCGCCAAGGTGCTTTACGATAAAACGAAGTGTCACCACCCCAAGATTCATTCTTAGGTTTAGTTCTTCTTGGTTTCGGTAGCCTCGGCATATAATAGATTAAGATATAGTTAGTTTAAATCCTTCTCCGTTGGTGGTTTCCAATAAGTCATTGATAGTCCTTCGTGATGCTGTAATATCCAACAAAGAATCCCCGTTGATTTGTGCAAACCTAGAGCCAAGCAAAATGCACCCTCTTGTGTCGGTGTTATAGTTTCCGTGGTGAATAAGTATGTATCTTCTATTGGGAACATCATCTAATATAAAGTGTTTTTTGTATTTATCCGAAGTTCTTGGCAAAACTTTATAAACACCTTTAGGAACACAACTAATGTTAGTCATATTATGTTCATAAGGTAACTCTAAAGTAACGCACTCAAAAACCTTCTCTAAGCCATCCCATAAAGTGAGATGACCTAGAGTTTGGTCTATTCCTTCATCAAGCCTATTAAGATACGCTTTCAGCATCAAAAAATAGATTTGTTTGTACTAAATCTTTAGCTTCTTGCTTTGTCATTACAGAGTTATACGGGAATTCTTTTCCCTCACCCATAGCGATTAAAGCTGAAAGTTCTCCTTCTAATATAGAAAACTCACCTTTAATTATAGCAACCTTTTCAGAGTTAGCTACGCCTGGCTTATCCCAATTAAGACTCTTTCGTACCCAACAAAACGCTCCTTCTTCCCCTGCCTCTTCCCAAGACTCAGGTACATTTATTGTAACCTCACCCTCTTCATCAAACGATTTAGTTGAGTATTTACCTAATAAACTATCAGGTATAGCTTTCTTAAAATCTTCTTTAGTAATACTAAAGTATAAGTTATAGTTACCTGTCATCGCTAGAGTTTTTGTTAGATAATACTATCATAGTTAATACTGCCCGTAAATCTTCAGGAGTAATAGTGTTCTCTCCACCTTGAAACAAGTCCTCGATAGAATCAAGCAACTCAGCTCTAGTTCGTTTATCACTAGAAGCTACAGAAACTTTTGTATCTCTGTTTGTTCCTACTAAGGATTTATATCCGTTTCTTAAAGTTGAACTTTTATAATCTCGTTTTGCCATTTCTATTTATTTAAAATCCGTAATCACTTGAGAAATCATCGCTAAATGAACTTCCTGTTTTATGTTGGTTTAATCCTGCTTTGTAGTTTTGCTCTATTTCATCAGGTGATAATGCTCTATTATAAATTCTAACATCATCAATTCTTTCAGAATAAGATTTAGCAACTGAATTTTCATACCTTCCTATATCTAAAACTTGTGTAGTATTTGTTATTGCTGAGGTATGTGCTTGTGTTCCATCTGAATCACCATTAAGATACACCTTTATATTAGTTTTATCGTATGTACCTGCTATATGATTCCAACCATTACTTAATGCAGTAGTACACGTTAGAGGTGTACTCCCAATGTAAAAAGCAAATTTTGTAGATAATTGTTTATACAACATATAATCTTTACCACCACTAGAAATCCACTTTGCAACTATACCCTTATCAGTAACTGCATCAGTCCAATAAATCCAACACTCAACAGTTATAGCATCTGTAGGATTAATAGAATTATCATCAGCGACCGTTGCATAACCCGAACCATCTAAATTAAAACTATGCTCTCTAAGTCGAACATCGTTACCTCTGATGTCTTTAGAAGGGTCTTCAGGGTCTGCTACTAGAGTAACTACATCTGAACCTATCGTTGGCTTACTCCAATCCATCAAACCAAGTTGAGGTATAGTAGCTTGTCGTAGAACCCAAGTTGCACCACTTATAGCACCATTATTGCCCTCTCCTGAACTATCGTAATTAATCGCACCTGCACCCTCGCTCAAGTGCCAATAGCCTTTTAGATTAGATAAGGCAATACTCGAAGCAGCTCTATCTGTTACAAGGTGCTGAGGATTGTTGTAGTCAAAGGTTACATCGGCTTGAGTCCAAACAGAATCAAAGATTTGTAAATCAGATAAAATAAAATCGCCATAAGCTGAACCTATGCGACCTAGTTCTAAATCATTTACTGTTATAGCTGATGTAGTAGTGATAACAACTCTCTTCCAATTAGAAGCTGCTATTGTACTTGTAGCAGTAGCATCAACATAAATAGTAGAGCCTGTCCAAGTTCCGTTTAAAGTAATAGTACCCGATGAAACTTCAACAGATTGCGTTGATGTTAATTGTAAAACTTTCTCAGTAGTACTATCTAAGTTAATCCAAAAAGCTAATGTTTTTAAACCTACTCCTGTATTACCAAAATCAACATAATAACTATCGCCAGTACCATCAAAGCTAAGTGCCTTTCCTGTGTATAAGGTAGCATTATTTGAATTGCCTGATGAGTCGCTACCATCTTTAGAGAAAGGTAACCACATTTTTAGTCCATCTTTGACTATACTAAGAACTCTTCGAGCTAACGCACCTATTGTATTTTGAATTATATTTAACATACAATTCTAAATTTAAAATATAGCTACTATGTCTGTTGCAGTTGTGCTTGTTGCTTTTACTCTTGTTACTTGAATAGGCAAGAAAGAACCATCTGCAATATTTTTAAGTAGTAAAGTTGATCCACCTAAAGTAATCACATTAATATTCCCACCCGTACCTACAAATAAAGTTGCAGGAGTGTTAGCAGTTGCACCTGTTATGTCTGATGAATCGCTTGGAGTTACTACAACTCCCGTTGTTCCTTGTCTTACTATTAAATTAGTTGGCATTTCTTTGTGTTTAAGTTATACTATTAAATAGTAAATGAATAGAATTGTTTTAAAACAAAAAAAACCTCCCAATTTGGAAGGCTTTAATGTATTAAATTATAGTATTACGATGTTGCAATCGTAGGTCGATTTGCTACCGTTGTAAGTCCACCGAAGATAGTTGCTGTCGTTGTAGCTGAAGGAACAACAATTAATGCTGCTCTTTGTTCACGGCCTACAATAGTTAAGTTATAACCACTCATATCGCCATAAGCCTTACCTCTTCCAACATTTCCACCCGTAACAGTTGCACCATTATAAGCACCTGCTAAGTATAAATCTCCGAAACCAGTAATTTTATTTATGTTATTATCCTCAACAAAGATTTGGAATCTACCTTGCGTTAGAATCTTTAAGTTTTTGAGAGCGTCCTTAGATAAATTAGGTAGTGATAAGTTCAAAGTTTGCTCATAAAATACCGTTCCGTTTTCCTCTGATACTGTGATAGCCTCATCAAAATCAGATCCTTGTGGATTTAAAGCATATTTAAACGATGCACTTGTTTCCCCTAAATCATCTAACTC
>VMHT01057896.1_pt1 | contig 13649 bp, 4 predicted proteins | sample 4693611 | NCBI WGS metagenome assembly VMHT01 (sample SAMN12280063, study PRJNA550983) | marine metagenome | isolation source: seawater sampled from same location over 5 years 0.02-0.2 micron viral filtrate | place: USA: collected off the coast of southern California halfway between the port... ... | reverse complement strand
TCCTGTTACATGGGTTTTTTCTTATAATCCTTATTATGAACATGACTTTAGCGGTGACTCAGAATTTTTAAAAGACAAATTTGCTAGGTTTAGTTATAGATTTCAATTTGACGATAATGAGTATTCTATATTTGCTCCGTTTACACAACCAATGTTTATTCCAGAGCAAGATGGTTATTTTATGAAAAACACAGATTTTGGTCAAACTACTGAAAACGTGCAAGACGAAGAAGACACTTATAGAAGTACTATAGTGGAATTTATGGAAAACAAAGTTACTCAAACAGAACTTAGAATACCACTTCCATACAACAAGTCATCTATAGGTGAAGATTTAAAAATAACCTCTATTGATATTCTTTACAAAGAGTCTGACGCTTTAGCTGTTAAAATTGTAGATACAATTCCTATAGCTAATATAACCGCTCAATCAGGAGATCAAACTATATTTACTTATAATTACAATTCTAAAAAACCGTTTAAAACATTACCTTCAGACGAAATAATTAGAGTGTTTGATAAAGTACCTGTAAAAGCTTTAGCGCAAGAGATTTCTGCCAATAGAGTTATATATGGTAATTTTCAAACTAAGCATAGTCCACCTCCTTCGTTAAACTATAACGTACGTGTAGCTGAAAAATCTTTTGAAATTATACCTGTTACCGCAACAGTAAGCGTGGCATCAACTGGAACAACTATAACTATATCTGCTCAAACTGGCATTATAAATATTGGCGACGAGTACGTGCAGCTACTAGTAAGACCTAATCCTACAGTGGTTAGTGTTTCAGCAAACACTATAGTTTTAAGTAGCGCAATAAGTGTAACGCCTGGTCAAGTTTTAACTTTTACAGGTTCAGAATTATTAAACCCTAGTAATACAGTTAGTAAAATAGAATATCCTAGCAGTACATTAAAGCAAGATAGAACTTACCAAGTTGGTGTAGTTCTTGCTGATAGATTTGGAAGACAGTCAACTGTTATATTATCAGAGCTAGACAGCACTGTAAATGTTGCAGATTATTCAGGTTCTACTATATTTTCTGATTATTTAAATTCTTCAGTTTCTCAAGCTCAGTTCCCAGGTAATGTCTTACAAGTTTTGTTTAATGACCCTATTTCAGTACCTTCTCCACCTATTGAAGGTTGGCCTGGTATATACAACGGTGATACCACAGACTCATTATATAATCCGTTAGGTTGGTATTCATATAAAATAGTTGTTAAACAGCAAGAGCAAGAATATTACAATGTATATTTACCTGGTGTTATGGCTGCGTACCCAGAAGATTCAACTTTAGAAATAGGTAAAACTTCACATACTGTTTTAATAAATGATAATATAAATAAAGTACCTAGAGATTTAAACGAAGTAGGACCTACTCAAAAACAATTTAGAAGTAGTGTTCAATTAAAAGGTAGAGTTGAAAATCAAAACAATGGGGACACAAGTGGATCATTGTGGAATAAACCTTATTTTCCAACTAGAGAAGGTAGTACTGTAAGCACTATAGCTAGTAATAACGATTTGTTTAACGGTGATGGTGTTGCGGAATATATTCCAAGTCAAGAGTTTTACAGCATTGATTCAGATCCATTTATAGCTAGAATATCTACAACAAAATTATTTGGTGTAACCGAAGAAAACATAACAACAAATTTAACAGCGCCTGTAGCTGACGATGTTACATTAACTGTCGCGGATTCAACTGGTTTACAAACTGGAGATAGAATAAACGGGATTGGGGTTTTAGCAGGTACTGTTATAGTTCAAGTTGTTAACGGGACTTCTATTAAAGTAAATCAAAAACAAACTTTAGCCACTTCTACTGTGTTAACTTTTTTTAGTTCACAACCTATAACTAACGTACAACGTTTGGCTGTATTTGAAACTGATCCAGTTTTATCTGAATTAGATATATTTTGGGAAACAACTACTAGTGGTTTAATAACAGATTTAAATACTATCATAGCTCAAGACAGTTCGTCTGCGTCAAACTTAGACGGATTTAATGCTGTTGACTTTAACGAAGCAATTGTACCTGGTATATCTGGAGTTTCTGCTCCTTCTATAGGATCTGGCGCTTTTCAACTAGTTGATGATTTTGGTCAACCAATTTTATATGCTGATGGCAGTTTAACGTTAACTGGGGTTGTTGATCAAAATGGCAATGACAGATCACCTGAGTTTACTTTTGTAGACAATCTAAACGGCACTTATAATATTAACGTACAAGGAAGTGCATTACATCCTTTTTATGTTTATAGCACTCCTTTAGAAGATGTACAATTTATATTTTCTTTTACATCAACACCTTATATATCTGGTATACCACAAACTAGTGGTGTAGTAAATTTTCAAGAAAATGTTAATTTATTAAATTTACCTCCTGTAATAACACCAGAAACAGGCACGTGCCCTATATCTATTAGTGTTAATAATGACAACGGTAATCCTTATGGCACTATAGCAACATTGTATGGCGTAAACGGTTCTGCTTATGGTATTAATAAAACAGAAGGTTTAGAGTGGACTTTAACAGCACCACCAACTAATGATGGTCAGGTTTATTTTCAAATGTCAGCACCAACAGATGTTTTAAATTATCCAACAGCGGGTATAACATCTTCTAAAGTTATAATAACTGTAAACCCTAATGTTATTGGTGGAGTACCAAACAAATCTTATGACTTAAAGGTTAGCTTAAAAGACGCGGGTAATACTGAAGTAGCATGCTCTATAAGTGTTACAGTAAACAATGTAGTTTGCACTACGTACTCAGGTCTATTGCCAGACGAAGATTTTGGATTAGATAATCCAGCTCCTTTAACATTAACATATACTAATTGTGATACTGGAGTAGTTGAAAATATAACTGGTTTGTTTACAGATGGTACTATCGTTACAGAATGTAGCCAAGGTCCTTTAAACTGGAGTTATGTAAACCCAGTGACAACTAACACAGTAACAGGTTCAATATCTACATTAGCACAAGTGCAAAATTGTGACGGGCAAGATGGCGGTGGTACAGCCGGACCAATACAGTAATAAATCCATAAAACAAGTAACAATAATATATGGGAGCAATAATAGAAGTCAAATATTTCAATAGTTTTGTTTTAAGAAAAACTATAGCTAAAGCAGTATTGCCTCCTGCTGTTCCAAGCACCGATACAGTTGTTTGGAATGGTTCATTTGGTATACCTGTATCTGAAGGTGGTTATCCTCATTATCCAAGCACCGTTGTTGCTCCAACTGGTACGGCTATAGCTGAAAGCACTTACAACTGGACGATAGAAGAAGCAAGAATAAGAGGTGGATATAATAATACTAATGTTGATTATGGTGTTAAAGCTTATTTAGTAGAAGAAGAACCAAACGCTTCTACAAGAATAAACACTGTTATATACTCAGGTATATTTAATTCTAGAACAGGTGTTAATGATACTAACGTTTTTTCTGTTGGTCAAGATATCACAAAAAGTGTTGATCCAGCAAATGGATCAATACAAAGACTTTATGCTGAAGATACTAATTTAATTATATTTCAAGAGAATAAAATAAGTAGAGCTTTAGTAAATAAAGATGCGATATATGCTGCTGAAGGCGGGGGAACAGTTACAGCCTCTAATTTAACTATAGGTGTAATACAACCTTTTCCAGGTAGATATGGTATAAGTAAAAACCCAGAAAGTTTTGCTGTATATGGTTATGATAAGTATTTTACTGATGAAAATAATAACACTGTATTAAAACTATCTGGTGGTAGCATACAAGAAGTTTCAGGTTTTGGTATGACAGATTTCTTTAGAGATCAACTAAACAACATGAACAGAGTGCAAGGTGCTGGTTTTGCTCAAGGTGGTTGGGATATACATAATAAGCAATATGTAGTTTCTATATACCAAAATCCTTTAGAGTTTCCAGGATTACTTCTTAACGGAACAGATGATCCAGAGACTTATAAAACTTTATCTTTTGACAGTGGTGTTTCTGGTTGGACAACTTTCTTTAGTTATAAACCAGATCAAATACTTAGCTTAAGAGATAAATTATATACATTAAAAAACGGTGCTGTATGGCAACATTACTCAGAAGAAGTTGGTTCTTTAAGAGGTAATTTTTATGGTGTAAATACACCTAGCTCTATTAGATTTGTACTTAACCAAAACGCAACAAAGTCTAAAACTTTTAAAACAATTAGTTACGAAGGGTCAAATGGTTGGCAAGTTGATAGTATATTTTCAGATGCAACGGGAGAAGATCAAAACGGTAGTATTTACCAAACGTCACAAGATTCAGCTGCTTTAATATACAGTTATACAGAAGGTGCTTATGATTTAACAGGCGCTGTTTATCCAGCTGCTTTAATTCAACCTGTATACTATGCTGGTTTTAATAGAAAAGAAAATAAATACACTGCTAATTTAGTAAACAATAGTTTACCTTCACAAGGTGAAATAATATTTGGTGAAAGTATTAGCGGTATAAAAGGTTATTACTCGACAGTAACAATGTCTACAGATACGGTAACAAATCTAGGTGGTGAAAAAGAATTATTCAGTGTAGGTTATAGCTACATACAAAATAGCGGATATTAAATTAAATTAAATGAAATTAAAAAACATTGAAAGCATTGAAGCTTTAAAAGATGTTATGTTTAAAGGTAATGAAAAAAATGGATTTTATGGAGATGGAAAAAGCATAGCAACAATACCAGACATACCAATAAAACATAGTTTTGCAGATCAATTATATGTAAGACAAATGAATTTAAAAAAAGATCAAGTGATAGTAGGTGCTGTTCATAATCATTTACATGTTTGGTTTTTACTAACAGGTAAGGTTATTATAAACAATAATGGTGAAAAAATAGAACATATAGCACCATGTTATACTGTATCTAAACCAGGTTCACAAAGAATTATACTAGCTCTTGAAGATTCTATATTTGTAAATGTTCACAAAAACCCTACAAATACTAAAAATATACCTGAATTAGAAAAAGAAATAGTCTCAATGACAATAGAAGAATATAACATTAAATACAAATAAAATTATGGCATTTATATTGGGTGCAGCAGCTATTAGCGCTGGAACAAGCATAATCGGTGGTATCATAGGAGGTGGTAAGGCTAGAAGAGCAAAAAGAAGAGCCGCTAAAAAACTTAAAAAAATGAATGCTAAGCTAGCTCAACTAGAAGCTAATAGACAAGAGATAATAAATCCTTACGAAAACTCTACTGACTTAAGTAGCATGATGAGTAATCCTATGGCTAATCTATCTGTAGCAACTCAAGCCGCTGAAATGAAAATAGAAGAAGCTGACATAAGCCTAGCAAACACTTTAGACACTATAAGAGCTACAGGTGGTGGTGCTGGTGGAGCAACTGCTTTAGCCCAAGCCGCGTTACAAGCTAAAAAAGGTGTTGCTGCTGATATAGAATCTCAAGAAAAATCTAATGAAGATAAAAGAGCTGCTGGTGAACAAAGATTACAAGATGCTAAAATAAGTGAAGCGCAAAGAATGCAAAACTTAGATGCTGCTGGAAAACAATTTGTATATAGTGAAACAGAAAATAGAGAAATGATGGCTTTAAATAGGCTTCAAGGTCAAATAGACAATCAACAAGGTATAAAAGCTCAAGCATCAAGAGATCAAACATCTGCGTTAACTGGAGCGATAGGCGGTATTGCTTCAGCTGCTGGAAGTTTCATGAGTGCAAAAGGAAAATAAAAAAACATGGAAAACAAAAACGTTACAACAAATCTTTTAATAAAGCAAATGCTTCAAAGTGACGCTATAGCTTACAATGCTAATTACGTTGCTAAAGATATTGATATGGATTTTGGTGTTTTAAATAAAGCATATCAAGATACTGGTCGTGAATACGCTAAATTAAAAATGGATATTCAACAAGGTAATTGCCAAGATGAAAATTGTGTTTATGAGTACAATAGAATAATACAATTAGAAGCAGCGCCTAAACTATCTTTAGAATTTTTATCAAATGTAACTAGTGAATTAGCTGTAACTGAAACACCTAACTATGATCCTAATAATTATTATGGTTTTATGATAGCAAACTGTATACTAACTAAAAAACCTGGATTTTCTAAAACAGATGGTTATGATGTTTCTTTAAACTTAGTATCAAACGGCACACAACAATTAAATTTTACAGGTCCTGCTTTTGAAACTCCTTTATCTATAAACAGCGCTGCGCTTTCCACATTATTAGACGCTGATACTTCTTTAATTGCAGATACTCCTGATATAAACATAAGTATGATGGAGTTGTTAGTAGAAAGCGGTTTGTTTTCACCAGATATGGTAAGTGAAGATAAAAAATTATCTGCTGGCGCTAAATTATCAGAAGAATTTATATTAAAATTTAATGGTCAACCTGATTATGAAATAATTGATATAGGCGAAGGTAAAGGTAGAAACATTTTAAGATATGATCTTGATAAAATAGCTAAAAAAGTAGAGCCTTTTATTAACGCTGAAGTAGCTGGGCTTTTAAGTGCAGAACAAGAAGCTATAGCGGCTTGGAATGTATTTTTATCAAAAGGAACTAGCGTAGAAGAAGACGATCAAATGGTTCAAAACGCTAATGCTGGTAGTGACAGTTGGTCTTATACAGAAGATCTACCTTTAATGCAAGATAAAAAAGTTTTATTTGCAGAAAAATATAAAATATATTTCTTTAAAAATTATTTAACACAATTTATTACGAACAAATTACCTAGCGTAGAAGAAGATGCTGCGGTGTTTGATTTAGAAGAGGGTAGAAAAGCGAAAGCTCAACAGTTTGTAGAAGGTAACCAATAAAATTAAATTAAATGACTAAGTTAGAATACGTAGAAGGTTTAATATCGCAAGGTTTAACAGGTAAAGAAATTTATCCATTAGCTAAAGCATGGGAAGCAGAAAATGTTTCAGAAGAAGAAGTAAAGACAGAAGTTGTTGCGGACCAAACGGGTGCAGCTGTAGCAACTACAACGAACGAAGCGTCCGAAAATACGGATTCACAATTGGCGGATGGTTCTTCGGTATCTCAACCAACAATTAGTCCTGGTCAAACTATTACAAGGAATGACGGTTACGAATATAAATTTGAACTAAATCCAGAAGATAATTCTCAAGGAATATATTATAGTAGAAAAGCAGGATCTAACAGCGAATGGACTAATGCTAATAAAAATACTAGCGATGAAGGTCAAGTAGCAAAAGCATCAATAGCAAATTTATTTGGACATTCTGATTTTGATGACGCAAAAAGAGAAGAGTATTTTAAAGCTATAGAAGATCAAAAAAAATACAATGAAGATTTAAAAAAGAAAAAAGCAAAAGCAGTAAAGCAACGTCTTATAGATGATAAAAAAGGAGCTATCGGTGTTTTAAAAGGAGATGACGATGCTTTTTTTGGTAACTTTGGTTTTGGTGAAGGCAAAGAATTTAGTTGGGAAGCTTTGTCAAAAGATTTTTCGGATTTAAAGTTTACTGAAGCAGGCTCTAAAGCTGCTGGCGAAACAGCAGAATTTTTGCTAGACAGTCAAGATTATACTATTTCTAAGGGTTTTTTAGAACCTATAGCTGGGGCTTTAAATTTTATAGGCGTAATGGATTTTAGTGACTTTGAAGATGATTCTTGGGACGGATTAAATTTTGACAATGTTGTTAATGATATAGTTACTAAGTATGCTTTAGATGAAGGGTCTACGCCTGGCGCTTATGGCGAAGGTTATGATTTTTCTGAAGAAGCTGGAGATCAAATAGAGGCTGGAATTTTAAATATTGCTGCTAACATGATGGCTGTACCTAAACTAATAGCTGATACTAAAAAAGTAATAGGTGATACCGTCGGAAATATTTTACCCGAAGGTGCTCAAGAATTTTTAAATAATCCTGTAATAAAAACATCATTATTAACAGCATACCCAGGATTAATAGGTTATGAACTACTAAGCCAAAAAAACGTGGTTGAAGCTGGGGAAATTGCTTATGATAATTTTAGCGAAAAATCAGAACAACTGAATTTAACTCTGATGGATTTTGGAAATGTAGGTATGGTTGAAACTGGTTGGAAAGGTATTACAGGACAAAAGAACAAAAAAGACGCACAAGGAAATAATATATTAGGAGAAGATGGTAAACCAATAAAAATTGATTTAACTCCAGAGCAACGCGTTGGTGCTTTTGTTACAGGAGCTGCTAGAACTACTTCCGCCGCTTTAGGATCTTTACCTTCTGTAGCTCAATCAATGATACCGTATGTTGGAATTGCTTCTATAGTTGCTGGTGAAGCGGCAGCTACAAACATGGAAAGTGCTAAAGACGGTAGAACTTTAGATTACCAAAGACTTGGTCATGCTTATTTTGTAGGTGCAGCTGAAGGTTTGTTAGAAATGACTACTAAAAAAATTGGCGGTAAAATGTTTAAAAACTTAAGAGGCGGACCTCAAGATCAAGTGAAAAAAAGTCTACTAAAATATGGAATTGAAGTAGCAAAAGATTTTGGCGCTGAAGGTTTGTCAGAAACAGGTACTTTATTACTTACTCAAGCTGCAGATTATTTATACAAAGATGAAGTAGAAAACTTTTTACCTACATTCAGTCAAGTTTTAGATACGTTTATGATAGGTGGTTTAATGGGTGGCGGTATGGCATCTGTTGGGGCTGGCGCTAGTATTATAAGAAACACTATAGGTTATAAAAACATAAAAAGTAATTTAAAAGAAACTAATTACAAAGATTTAAGCGGTATGTTTGATCCTGCTGGAACGGTTGATGCTGGTACTACAACTAATACTACAGTTGAAAATCAACCATCAACTCAAACAGAAGTAGAGTCACAAGTTGATAAATCTACAGAGCAACCTTCTTCTAATAAAAATTCTAAAACGTTAGAAGAGTCTTCTAAAATAGAAAATGAAGTTGCTTTTATGGACAAGCAAACTGAAAATGATGCTGTTAAAAAAGATAAAAATCAAATTGAAACTAAACCGCGTGTCACAAACGCAACACCTGATCAACAAGCGGACAATGCTTATAACGTTCTTCAACATCCTCAAACAGAAATGTTTTTAAATACAGAATTAAAAAGAAAAGTTGATTCAGGTCAAATGACTACAGATAAGTCTAATGAAATTAAAGCTAACTTTAAACAAAAACAAGGAGCTGCTAATCAAATTGCTGACTTAGGTTATTCTGGTCAATCACGTCAAAAAATTATTAATCTTTTACCTGAAAGAAATGCGTTATCTCGAAAAATAAAAAACGCAGAACAAAGTAGTTTAACAAAACCTGAGCAAGATAGAATTGCAGAGATTGACGCTGAGTTGGCAGCGTTACCTAGAACAGACGCTCAACAAGCTAAGATAGACGCTGATGTTGAAGCAGATATAGCTTTTACAGAAAAGTTTGGAAACATAGGTAAAAAAGATGGTGAGTTTGAAAACTTTATTGGAGAAAACAAAGCAGTTGTAACTTACAATACAACTAAAGAATTTATGGAAGCTACAAATGTTACTGATGGTAATGTAGATGCTTTTATAACTCCAGAAGGTCAAATAATAATAAACAAACAACATATGAGAGAAGCTGGCGCTATTGGCGTTGGTAGACATGAGTTGTTACACAAAATACTTAAATCACAATTTAGTGGACCTAATGGTGAAAAATTAAAAAATGATTTTTTAAAAATATTAGAACAAACAGATCCAGCTGGATATAAATTATTGATGGATAAAATAACTCAAGTTGACCCTACAACTGGAGAACGAATTTATTCTGAACAAGATTTAAAAGACGCGCCTGACGAATATCTAACTCAGTATGCTTCGCTGTTAGCTGAAGGTCAAATACCATTAGAAACATTTGTAGAAAAACCTTCATTAGTAAAAAGATTAGGTAATTTCTTTTCTAATATATTTAGTGATGCTGCTAATGAAAATACAGAAGGACCAAATGTTAAGCCAACTGATATAGGTTTTAAAGATGGTAAAGATTTATATGACTTTGTTAGAGGTTATATTAAAGATTCTGAATCTGGAGTGTTGTCTGATAGAGCTAAAGAGTTAGCAGAGCAAGGTAAAGATGTAAAAACAACTAAAGCACAGTCTAAAACTCTTACGCCACTAGAAGCTATTAACGATTTAATACCTGCAGAAATACAAACTAAAGAACAGTTTGATCAATTTATGCGAAGTGAAAAAGACGCTAAAGCTATTGCTGATGCGTTACAACCAGGTGGTGTTATAAATAATTATATAAGATCTAGAGAAACAAGTAGAGAGCAAGGTGATAAAATGATTGACGAAATGTACGAACGTATATTTAACTTTAATCCTGAAGCAACTAGAGCTGATGGAAGTAAAGTAGGTCCTGAAGGCTTTGGTGAATCTATATTTGCTAATACTAGATTTGCTAAAATGGTAGCAAACAAAAAGCTGGCAGAAAAAAGCGAAAGACAAAAGCAAGAAAAAAGTATTGATAGTGGAACTTTACAAATAGCAGACGATGCTACTACTAGTAAAAAAGACGATACTAAAGTAGCTAAAAAACCTAGTGAAACAACAGGTTTTGATGAAGCTACTGAGTCTAGAATTGATGAAGCAGTAAATAAAAGCTTTAAAGGTGACAATGTTAAGTTTTCTGAAACTAAAAACGTGCCTAAAGAAGTTGCTGATATTTATGGTGAAATGTTTGGAATAAATCCACAAACAATAACTGATAAAACAAGAAATTATTCTAAAAAAGATGCAGAAGGTTTAACTAAAGCTAAACAGTTTTTACTTAAAAATGCTAAAAATGATTATGCTCGTTTGCCTGAATTAAAAGATGACTTTGGCAAAGGTACTTTTGTACCTAAAAACGTTAAAGATGCTTTATATACTGATGGTAAATTAACTGGTACTCTAAAAGACTACATAGATCTTATTAGAGAAAAACCAGTTAAACCTATATACAGAGATCGTGTAGGCCAAACTATTAGAGGTTTATTAAATTTATCTATTAGAAATCGTATGCTGGAAACAGCACAACCTTCACGAGGTAAAAGATTACAGTCAGGCGCTAAGTTTAGTAAAACTATATCTAATGAAAAAGCTACTGAAGCGTTAGTTTTTAGAGGCAAGAACCAAGAGCTTACTATGGAAAAGATCCAAGATTTAATAGTTGGCAAAAATTGGTCTGAACTCACAAGAAAAGAACAAGTAAAAGAAGTTTTAGAAGCTATAAAAGTTTTAAATGAAGAGTTAGGTTTTGACGTAGCAACTTCTGTAAATTTAATTGAAAGAGGAGACCCTGATAAGGCTGGTAGCAAAAAACAATTATACGTAACAAATTTAGCTCAAACTTTAAATAACAAAGATATACCAGCTAAACGTAAGGCAGAAATTAAAAAACAAGTTGAAAATGGTGAGTTAATAGATCTTAGCGCTATAAAAGATAAAAGCAAAGTATCTTTAATAAACAGCGATGCAGCTAGACCACAAACCACACCACCTAGTAAAAACAAAACCAAAGGCCAAAGTATTAAGTCTAGAGTTGATACTAATTTATCAAACATAAAAAACATTACTAAAGCTAAAGAGAATGTTTTTTTAAATCTTTTAAAAGTTATTAATAAAAACCCTAGTCTTTTAGGCGCTATTAATTCTTTGTTGTATAAAGTAAATAATAATGCCGGGGCTTTTAGAAACATGGGCACTTTAATCGGTATGATACAGCAAAAAGGTTACAATCAAAACATTACCGTTGGAGAACATGCTCTTCAGTATAACGAAATGATTAATTTACTAGAAGTTGCTGGAATAACTATGGATCCTGCGTTGTTTAAAGATATGTCTAAGTGGTTAGCTAAATATTATGTTCAAGTACAAACTACTAATAATACAAAAAAAGACGATAAAAAAATAGGTAGCAAATCTGGCTCTGGAATTGCTATACAAGAAATTAATTACCCTGCTGGATCTAAAAATTTGTTTACTGGTAAAAATGATTTAGCGGCGTGGAATGCTAAAGTTAGCATGTTGCCTGTTTTGCTTCAACAAATAATAGAAGCGCGAAACGGAAAAAGAGCTTGGAAAGATGTTGGTAGTCCTTTGTCTAAATATTTTAGCGCATATGGATATTATAATCCTAACACTTTTAAAATTGGCGATGCTAATGGAAACTTAGTATCAATAGCTGAGATTGAAGGAGCTAAAGTTCCTAAAAAATATCAAGGCACCGATTCAAATGGTAATCCTGATTTCCCTAACGTAGTACAAAAGCAAGCTGAAGTATTAAGTCAAACTCTTCTTAAGCAGATTACTGTTGCTGAAGGTCAAAAATTAACAGATGCTTATATAGATAGCATTGCAGAGACTCAACAAAAAGCAGGTGAACTAAATTCTAAAACTTTTGAAGGTAAAGTTAATAAAAACATGACTATTACCGAACAAGTTAATGTTTTAAAAAACTATGACAGTACTTTAAAATTTTCAAGATCTTTAAACACAAAACCTAAAGGTATAAGCGTGTTTGATTTTGATGACACTTTAGCTAAAACTAATAGCAAAGTTATTGTTACTATGCCCGATGGTGTTGAAACAAAAATAGACGCAACTGAATTTGCTGCTCAATCATTTAACCTTGAGCAAGAAGGCGCTAAGTTTAATTTTGACGAATTTAGTAAAGTTGTTGATGGTAAAAAAGGCCCATTAGCTGATCTTGCTTTAAAACGTCAAGATAAGTTTGGCAGTGGAGATATATTCGTGTTAACAGCTAGGCCTCAAGCTGCGGCTCAAGGTATAAAAACATTTTTAGATGGTATAGGTTTAAACTTGCCATTAAAAAATATAACAGGTTTAGAAAACGGAACACCAGAAGCAAAGGCTAATTGGATAATAAGCAAGACAGCAGAAGGTTATAATGATTTTTATTTTGCTGACGACGCTATTAAAAATGTTAAAGCTGTAAAAGAAATATTAGATCAGGTAGATGTAAAGTCTAAAGTACAACAAGCTAAATATAGTAAAAGCGTTACTTTTGATAAAGTAATGAATAATATTCTTGAAGATAGCACAGGTATAAAATCTGAAGCTGAATACTCTAGAGCAAGAGCGCAAACAGTTGGTGCTAAAAAAGGTAGATTTACTTTCTTTACAACACCATCTGCAGAAGATTTTGTAGGTTTAATATATAAGTTTATAGGCAAAGGAAAAGTTGGTGATGCACAGTTAAAGTTTTTTCAAGATAACTTAATTGATCCTTATAATAGAGCAGAGCAAGCTGTAACTAGAGCTAAAATATCTGCGGCTAACGATTTTAAAGCATTAAAAAAGAGTCTTAAGACGTTGCCTAAGTCATTATCTAAGCAAACAGGTATTGGAGGGTTTACGTTTGGTCAAGCTGCTAGAGTCGCGGTTTGGACAAGACAAGGTATGGAAGTTCCTGGTTTATCTAAAAGAGACGCTAAGCAGTTAAATGATTTTGTAGAAAATAATTCTGAGTTAAATGTTTTTGCTGATGAATTAATTTTAATACAAAAAGGCAAACCTTATCCTGCGCCAGGACAAAACTGGTTAGCTGGTAATATTACATCAGACATTGTTAACGAAATAAATAAAGTTAACAGAAAAGAATACATGCAAGAGT
>VMHT01170616.1_pt1 | contig 13652 bp, 10 predicted proteins | sample 4693611 | NCBI WGS metagenome assembly VMHT01 (sample SAMN12280063, study PRJNA550983) | marine metagenome | isolation source: seawater sampled from same location over 5 years 0.02-0.2 micron viral filtrate | place: USA: collected off the coast of southern California halfway between the port... ... | reverse complement strand
TTTGTTCTGGAATCGGTAATAGCGTTTTTCTGATTGGAGTGGGTTGCCACGGAGTGAAAGTAAAATCTTCATCCTCAACTTCACTCATCGCTAATGTTTTCATCATAGCAGGGATTTGCTCGTTAATTTTAGCAAGCCTGAGGGGATCTCTCATTTCTTCTTGGATTTGCAAAGCCAATGCTACGTTACGATTCCATGGCATATTAACCAATCTTCTTCGTAAAGCATCATGGTTATTCATATGGTTTCTAACATCTGAAAGCAATCTAGCAACACGCATTGGATTTGAATCAAAAATTGACCGCATATCATTAACATACCAGCCAGCCGACTCAAACAAATTCAACTCATAATCTATCTTTTCAGTAATTCTCTGACCGATTTTACCACTAATGATTGAGTTGCCAGACAGTGTTGCATTATTTGTTGAGCCATGTTTCCGAGCGTTGGCAACAAAATCCTCGAAACTGGCCAAATCGAGTTTGTTTGATGCCGTATCTTCTGATGCTTTACCAGCAGCAATTAATTCCATCAACTCTTTCTCCAATAACGTCCTATGTCGAGAACGACGTCTTACTAAACGAGCAATCATCACTTCAGAATCCTGAATTACATCCTCGCCAGCATCAATCTCACGAAGTAAATTTATGCGTTGCTCAACATCACTTTTCCCTTCAAATGAAATGTCAATCTTCAACAACTCGTCAATACAATCAAGCCGTTTCTGCCATTTTTCCGCATTAAATTTAATCAAATTTAGAGAATTTATTGGATCTGCTTCAATTCTAGTATTCCAATCATCTAATACTAGGCCCCGGCCTTGAAATTTTTCAATTACTGAATAACATTCCAATTCTGCTTCCTGCCAGCGTAATTCTAACTCATCTACAATCTCCGCCAAAGTATCAGTTTGGTCCAAATAACCAATGTACTGTGTTGCCAAACCAACATCATTCATTCGATTACTGTAGAAATTGTAGCGCTCGACTTGAACCAAATGCTTCTCGATGTCAATAGTCAATTCTGGAAGATTGGTTTCCCATTCAAACATGTCTTTTGCAACAATGGCCGTCGTTGGAAAAACAATCCCAGCTTCGGCCCAGTTGGCGATTTCCAAATTTATCTTTGACAGCCGCTTTTTCAAATCAAGCCCCATATTCGAAACCTGTTTCGACAATTCTTGAATCGACTCTTCTGAGTCGTTATTCAACAATAATTTCCGTTGAGTTTCAAATTTATCAGCCAGCCCATCATCATATTCAGCGATTTCATCAATTATCTGCAACCGGATAATCTCATGCAAATTGTGTAATTTTTGACGATGTGTAATCTCATTTATCGCATCAACAAGATTCATTTCCGCTATATATTCTACTTCATAACCGTCAGACTGTAAACCCTCAATAGCAGCATATACAGTGCGTTTTTGACGGGCTTCATTCTCTTCAATATCGGAAATCATAGTATCAATTTCACTAAACGAACTAGGATCCGACATCATCGGTATCAACAAATTAATTGCTGGCTTTGATGATTCATCCAATGAGTCACAACGAGCCAAAACCAATGTCCGTTCTGCGCCTAACATAACAGATTCCCAATTTCTCTGAGAATTATGTAGTATCAATTCCCAACGGCGATTATGTTTAGCCCACTCTTCGTAACGTACAACAATTTGTTCAAAATTCATAGGGTTGGTAAGTGCATCACTCCACTCTGCAAATAAACCGTTGGAAATGTCAACACGGTCTAACCAATCATAATTCATCCTAGCAATCAACTGTTCACTAGCACCGATTAGGTATTCAACGCGCATCAAAGCCTCAGTAGCATTTGCTGAGTTTTCGTTTAGGTAATCAGCGACTCCCTCAATGTCCCATCCATTGTCAGCCCAATCCCTAAGATGATTGTCAAACCAACTATTATCAGTTGCGGCTACAATTTCGTCTGACATGGCTTGACCTATATGTTCGTGATAAATGATAGTCTTTGAATGTGAGTCTTACTACATGCTGGAATGTGACGTTTTAACCTAAAAAAACCCAAATCGGCTTTTTTTCTAAGGGTCAAAAAAGCCATTATTCCACTTGCTTACAGCCGGAGAGCATAAAGGGTCAAACTAAAGTCCATTCGCATGGAACCAATTACAGCCTTGTTTGGGATTGCTTGCCTTGGTGCAGGTGGGGGCGTTGGGTACTGGTTAAAACAGAACCACGAAAAGATGCTTAAATTGAATGACTTCAACATTGTTTTGCAGGAATCGCAAAGCGCCCATTTCATGCAACTCAATGGCCAAGTATCTGACTTGAATATACAATTATCCAATCTAAATAACATGGTCAATGCACTGAGAGCCACAAACCCTGATTTGGATGGGGCATTAAAGGCCTACAGCACCATAACTCAACTAGAACTGGATGGCAAAAACAGCGAATCATTTGACGAATCTAACGCATTTATTGAAGCCCTATCCGCTCTCGAAACCCTGGTCTCTCCAATCTCTGTAGATAGTGAAGTTGGGGCCACAAACCTCCTTACTCAGACCAGTTCAAACATGGTTATGCGCCTAATAGAAATTTTTGACACTCATCAAATGAATGTTAAAACGCTTGGACTGAAACCAGTTTCTGCACACAAACTAGGTCATGCAACCATGAGTCTTAGACGATACGACTGGGCAGAGACCTGTTTTGGTATTGCTTATGCTTCATCCCCGGGTAATGCCAACGTACTCGAAGCGTTAGAATTCATTGCTATCGAGCGTGGTGATGAAGTGTTGAGAAGGCATTGGCTCGAAGCGAGAATGACAGTCAACCCAGATAATCCAGATTTACTTAGAGCTCATGCACACTTACTTGCCAAGATGGGGGACATGGAAGCGGAAAGGGATGTATTACGTCTTGAAGCACTTGGCCTAGATACTCCCGCTGACCGTTCATTACTTTCCGGTTTGAGGGCTCGTGCGGGATCCCGCTCTGAGGCATTGGAAGCCATTGAGCAAGCACTAGCAGAAGACCCTAGCCAAGCCAAGGATTGGCTTTCACATGCCAATCTACTTCATCAGGAGGGTGAAGTTAGCAAAGCCTTAGATTCTGTTAACAAGAGTCTTAATTTGGATCGGCAAAATGGTGATGCATGGGCGCTTAGTGCAACAATTTTAGCGACTAAACCAAACCGAATCAAGGAAGCACTCAAAGCCGCGATTCACGCAGTTGCACTAGATGCTGGAGGATGCGATATGGTGCTACTCAAAGCGGACTTGTTAGTGGCGGATGGCCAAGCAACAGCGTCCGAGGAATCCTTGGTAAAAGCACTTGACAAAGACATGATGAACGGTGAACTGAGGGCCAAAATCGCAACAAGATATTTACTAGATGGCCGGCCTAGTGATGCCCAGAATTTACTTGATAAAACCCCAGTTGGTATTGACCATGCTCTGCTACATGTCGTTGAAGGCCGTCTCCATCTTGTTAACGCCGATAAGACACGCGATGGTACAGGAGAGACTGATGCAACACTTCTTTCGGTTGCAATTTCGGCCTTTGAAGGAGCACTGAAACTAAATCGAGAACTAGGCGTCGCTTGGCTTGGCCTTGCTCGAACACATCGACTATTACGCAACATGGATGGTGCAGAAGAAGCCCTAACTAGGGCTAGAAGATTACTACCAGAAGGAGACTCTTCAGCAGCCGCGGAGGCCGCATTATTAGCGCTTGACCAAGGAGATATTACCGCTGCAGCGAGTCTTATCGATGTTGCAGATATTCACGGGGATAGCCCAGTGATTTCCTATGTCCGAGGTAATATCGAGGCTAGAACAGGGCATCTCGGTAGAGCATTGGAATACTACGGTAAGACACTGAAAGCCGATACAAACCATATACGTGCCAGACTAAACCGATGCAGTATTTACATGGCTTTGGATGAGGGCAGAAAAGCACTCGACGATGCTGAAATATTACTTGATTTAGCGCCTAACTTTACCCTAGCAAGATTCCGCAAGGCAGAAGCAGAGATGATTTTAGGAGATTGGTCAAGGGCTAGAGAAGATTTGGATATCGTGCTTGAAAAGGCGCCACATCATCATCAAGCACTCACCCAACTTGCTGCCTGCTTTATCGCGTTAGATCGTCCTGAACGTGCTGAAACACCACTGAATGAAGCACTTAGAATTGCGCCTAATTATGCCCCAGCATGGCATCAAAGAGGGCTACTATATCTCGAATGGGGCCGCAATGATAACGCAATGAGTGATTTTGAAGCGGCAGTTAAAGCAGACCCTCAACATCTAGATTCAAGATTACACATCGCTGCTATGCATCATGAGGCAGAGCAATTTGATGCAGCCGCACCTGCTTGGCGAGAAGTTTTACAAATCGACCCAGACCATGTAGTTGCCAAGACTAGGTTGGACGAATGCGAAATTAAACTGATGGCTTGATAATCATATCACTCCGATTACCTTGACGAGGATTCGCTTGTTTCTTTGCCCATCAAATTCAGCGTAATGGATTTGCTCCCAGGTACCTAGGTGTAACCTTCCGTTACGGACTGGCATAGTTACTTGTTGACCAAGTAATTGTCTTTTCAAATGAGCATCTCCGTTATCTTCACCAGTTCTATGATGGTGGTATTCTTCACCTTCTCGGCCATCAGCTCCGTAGAATGGAGCGATCTTTTCTAACCACTTCATAATATCATGATGGAGGCCGTACTCCAAGTCATTGACATAGCAAGATGCGGTTATGTGCATTGGATTGACTAGCACTAAACCATCCTTAATGCCTGATTCAGTTACTATCTGTTGTACATCTTTAGTAATACACATTATCTCATATCTTTCTTCTGTATTGACATGCATTTCTTCAGCATAGGTTGCCGCCTGCCCCGTAATTAACTCGCCCATGAATGCGTGTAAGCCTAATTCAGTCTATCAATAAAAGGAATCTCACTATTCTTCTTCTCGAGAGTTATTTTCGCCCCCGAAACTAGATTCCATCTCTTCTATGGCGTTTCTTAGAACTAGCCCGTGGTAAACTTTGATTCGCCTCTCTTTGACCATTGTATTAACCTCTTTTTCAAGCACAATCAACTCATCGGAATCTTTTGCAGACTCTATTTTAGCCAACACCGCCCGATATTTACTTGCTCTAGCATAGAATATAGCAAAGTATGTTGGAATTAAAAGCAGCGGAATAACGAGCTCTTCAAATACGATTTCCATGAAAGCTGAGATTGAGATTTCAAGGCTTTCAGCATCATAGTCGAAACTAAACGAATTACTACTCAATCCACCGGAATAGAAAATCCCAGTATTGATACCAAAGTAGAGATTGAATGGCGTCTCATCACCATCAAAGATATCCGAGCCGCGGTCTAACTCAATTAGGTCTGGCCAACCATCATTGTCATTATCATCATCAATAACATCTGGGATAGTATCTCTATCTGTGTCTTTTGGAGTTGATAATGGATTGAATGGATCGTAAAGTATTGTTCCCGATGATGCTGCTCTTTCCAATTCATTTCTTATACCATCTCCATCGGCATCATCATCATAAATATCCGGCATGAAATCACCATCAATATCAGAACATCCAACTAGCCTAATTCGACTCTTTCCGTAGGCAAACGGGCAATTGTCTGACAATTCATGCAATCCTTGGTCAGCAAAACCATCGCCGTCACTATCCGACCAGATAATTCCGTCCATCGGCCATATGTCATCCTCGTTCACCACTCCATCGCCATCGATGTCATCATCCGAATTATCGCCTAACCCATCCCCGTCAAGGTCTGCATTTTCACTTGAATTGTTGGGAAAAGCATCAGCCCCCATCGCCACAGTCCAATTACCATCGGGGTCAGACCAACCATCGCCGTCGCTATCTAAGCATCCGACGCGGTCTTGAGTAGAATCGCCCTGTGTTTCACATGTGGCTCCTTGAGCACTAATATTGCTGGCAGAACAAATAGTCAGCATTATCGCACTAATTATCAAAACGATAGATTGTTTTGATGCCACGATGGTCGGTTCGATTGAAGATTAATGGCTTTATGGTTATGCAGTGTAACAAAACCTTGAAAACCAAACGGGTCGGCATACAACCGTGCGTTTACAACTTCTCGTTTTCATCGCCCTGTTAATGGCGCCTAGCCTCGCTGGATGTGTTCAAGAAGAGGATGAAATCACCTCATTTCCAGTGTTTTCGGCAATTGCAGATAATGGAGAGATCTATGACAACCAACGAATGGAAAATCAATCATATATCGTCATGTTCTCTGCTGAATGGTGTAATCGACCATGTTACTCAACCATGCACTCAATGTGGAATGCCCAAGCAGAGTTGCCAGTTTTGGTAATGTCAACCGATCCCGCCAAGAGAGCAGGAGGGCTTACTCTAGAACAATGGCATGAGTCGGCCAATGCCTATGATGATGATGACAATAGCACTAACAATGAACTTACCACCTATGCTTTCATGAAGGGTGACGAGGTTGCAATACTATTGGAAATCAACACCCCAGGGACAATGATTTTTGTTAACTCAAACGGAGAGATTACCGACACCCATGAAGGTAAATTAGATGATAAGGATTTGATTCTGAGCTACTGGGCAAATGCCAACAAATAACGATGAAGGTGCTAAGGCGTAAATCAAGAGTCTAAAAGGAACCAGTAATTCTTTGAATCATGAAGCGGTTGTTCATTGCGTTAATATTGGTGGTTTTGTTTTCCCCAATTGCTAGCGCAGAAACCTACCGGATTAGTGGCAAAGCAACCTACGGCGATGGCACTCCAGTTTCCCTTGATTACGTCTATGTTGAATGCGAAGTCGGGGCGTACGAGTGTTATCAGTATCGCGGTACTAAAGCAATGACTGACGCGTATGGAGATTTTACCGTTGTAATCGATGCAGGTAATGAAGAGGATGGATTAGATATTCTGCTAACTTTACGCGGAGAGAACTTTACTCACATCATCGATCTTACAACTCATCAAAACTCACCTGAAAACAAAGTGTATCAAAATCTGCAATTGAAGCAAAACCCAGCACCGTCAGGCGTATTTATGGGATTTGGGTGCTTCATTGTCTTATTTGTATTGGTCTTTGTATCGGTATTGCTACGCACCGGAAGGCGCTTGGCGACCAAAGAGGGGCGTCTCGAATTTATGGGATATAGAAGGGCTAGAGAGCTAGAGTGTCCAGTTTGTCAAGAAATGGTATTTCAGCACGAATTAATCAAACACCTGATTGTTGATCACGATATTGAGCCACTTGAAGCAGGTGAGATGACAGGCAAGGTCATGAGAAAAACCTGGTCGGAGGAAGAGTAATCGGGGGATTCATCAACCTCCTTTAGTTCCCCCTTAGCATGCAGATAAGCCACGCAACACAAGATGGCGGTAAAGCCTTCGAACATAATATCCCTCAATTTGGCTTAGGTGTATTCTTGATGTCGAAAAACGGTGAATGTAAATCATCGGTACTCAGTGCCTTAAGCGCAGGATACACTCACATAGATACCGCAAGAGCATACAACAACGAACATGAAGTTGGTGAAGCGATTAGAGATGCTGGAGTAAACAGAGAATCAGTTTTTGTTACGACAAAATTACGCCGCGCTCATGCTGTGGGTTATGATGAAACACTCGAGCATTGCAAGAAATCATTACAACTTCTAGACATGGATTATATCGACCTATACCTCGTTCATGCGCCACCAGAAAACCCAGAACACAGAGCCCCGGTTTGGCAAGCCATGGAGCATTGCTTGGAGCAAGGCTGGGTTAAATCAATCGGAGTTTCCAATTATGGTCCAGCACACTTAGAGGCAATGAAAGGCTATGCCAAATACATGCCTAGTGTAAATCAAGTTGAGTTTAATCCGTGGCTCCAGAGACCCGAACTTAAACAGGCTACTGAAGCCGTGGGCGCCAAGGTGATGGCCTATTCAACATTGACTAGAGGTCATAAGGTAAATGACCCAAAACTAGAGAAGATTGCCAATGAATTAGACTGTACGCCAGCTCAAGTTGCGATTAAATTCTGCTATGATGAAGGTTGCATCACTATACCAAAATCAAGTAAGCCGGAGCGAATCATTGAAAATATCAAATCACTCAATGTTGATATTTCAAGCCACTATGATGAAATTAAAGCCTTAGAATGTAATTATATTTCAGGCTGGGACCCGACAACAGACCCATAATCAAGTCAAATTGCGTACCGTTCGGGCAAAGTGACAAAAGCGATACACATAACCCTGTATCAATGTCAGACAACTTTTGGGATGTCAATTTGGCGAAGCAAGATGAACAGGCCGAAGAACTTGAAATCTCAAAAGAAAAAGAAGCAGTCACGCCAGTAGTAGAGATTGATGTTTCATTATCTGATTTTCCAGTTGGTAATTGGGATAGTGATAATGACGCAATGCATATTGTTCAATGGTACAATGATAATAGAATGGCGGTTGAGCAAAAGGGTCTAGATTTTTTCAAAACCAAATCGGGAGTAAAATATCTTAGTAACTATTCAGATGCGCAAAAGATTCTCGAATCAGCAATTCAAACTCTACAAGAAGAGGGTTGTACGGTTTGGCGACCACCATATTACGATGATGATGAGGGCGTGATTCCACTTACAGGAGCCACCACCTTTGGCGGGTTAGTTGGGGGTTGGACTTTTGCTGGAATATGGTGTGCAGTATCATTTATTGCGTTATTTTTCTTAGGCGGACCCGTCATTGCCGATTTAGGGACCTCAAATTGGACACCTACTGATGGTGTGATCCTTGATAGCGGCGTTGATACATCTACCGATAGCGAAGGGGGCACAACGTATTGTTTGTGGGTTGATTATCAATATACTTACGATGATCAAACTTACAATGGTTATGTTGTTAGTTTTAGTAAAGACAACTCTTGTTCCTCTTGGGCTGGAGAAGCAGATGAAGAGTATCCTCCGGGTGAAGAGGTAACAGTCTATGTTAACCCAGATGATCCGTATGAAGCGGTGCTTGAAAATGGTCTTTCAGGAGTCGACATCTTTGTTTGTTGCATCCTTCCATTCCCGTTAATTGGCATATTCTTGGTGTTTGGAATGCTAAAGTCAACTTTTGCTACAATTGTATCAGCGGTTAGGCCTGATTCAATTCAAGACGATGCCGTATAACTAATTCGAATGAACCAACGGGTAAGGTCTGCCGGCCAAAGAAAGAAATAGCCCAAACATGAGAGACAAATGATGTCGAATAATTTCTGGGATGAGAAATTGGAAGAGGCTGAGAAAGAGCCACTCGTCAAACAATCGATTTTCACCCAGGAACCGCTGACGCCGAAAGAGGCAGAGGTAAATCCAACTATGGAAACTAGTAATCGTCTTATTGAAATGGAAAATATTGATGTAGCTAAATTAGATGAGGATTATTCAAAGACATCCCATCATTTCCCAAATATCCCATTGATTATTATTGATGTAATATTTACGTTAGCAGTAATATATTTCCTCACAATTGGACAAAATTTCCTGTATGTGGTTGTTTTTGGTTTTGTCTCGTCGATGCTGGTATTATTCTTATTTGCTACACATGTTAGAATCGACCACTATGAAACAAAAGGCATTTACGTTTGGTACAGAGGATTTTTTGCACCATTTTTCGTATATCAAAAACAACATACGGATAGGTTGGATGCGTGGTATGATACAACTACTAGCACCGATTCGGAAGGCAATACCTCTACAACCGCACATTTTTATTTTAGAATAGAGGACAAATATGGTAATGAATTGTTATCTGGACAAGGCGCTGGAGCAGGCTCGAAAGGGCTACACAATCGAAACAAACTTTTCCAAATACTCGGACTACCGGATAAAAATAATCATTCTAGTAATCAAAATTCACAATTTGACAGTCACTCAAGTAGCCAAAGTAATGCCAATTCAAAATCCAGATTCCTGATTAATTTAGGAGGTTTCTTCCTTGTTCCATTACTCTTCTTTGGATTTATCATTACGGCGGATATGTTCATAGAAGATGATTGGAATTATTATGGCGAGGATGCGGTATTCTACTGTTCTAATGATGGTGAAGAATATGCGTACGATATGGGAGGCATATCATGTCCAGAGGGATATGGCGTAGTGCCGATGTGTCCAAACGGCGAGCCATGCTTTTGTATTGACACCGATGAAGACTGTTTTGATGGAGACGATGATTGGGGCTATCTATACTATTCACAGGACTATTATTATGACAGATATTGTAGCGATTTTGTTAGTTACCCAGTCACTACCCCCATAGAGATTGTCAGTGTGAAGGAGACTGGTAGCAATCAGCCAAATTTGGCTGAATACCCCATTAACGAATTATCCTATGCAATAAATGGTGGTGTTTGTGACTATGAATACTATACCAGCGAAGCATTTGGCTTCGAATTTAACTTTAATTTAGTGAACACTAGCGACATTGACGGCGTAAGCATACTACTCATCGAAGAGGAATGGTTTACTTCAGGATACTCAGGAATTGAGATATTTACCATGGGTGATAACGATACAGAGTGGACTAAGCAATACTCAAGCGACAAAATGTTTGGCAGCTATGAACGCTATGCAACTTATGAGGAACAACCAATAGACTTTGGCCAAAATATGTGGTTTAGACACGCTTTCAATGAGACTGTAACCAATGTAAGTCAGGTGAAAATCGTCACCGGAGTGGCTGATCAAAACGGTGGGGCTTCTGTTAGTTTCACCGGTTTGAGGGTTGATGGTGCGGGTGACTATGCTTATCCGGACTATTTCCTCTGCAATGGTGAATGGGATGGTCAGTTTGAGAATTCTACAAGCCAATTAGATTTTTTTGATGATATTGACAGATACATGCTATCTTGTGTTTGACAACTGCAATTGCAAATTTGGGGAAATCAGGCTTAGATATTTCCCAACCTATTCAAATTAAGACTTCATAGCGCCGATATGGGCAAAGTGAATTTTCAAGATAAGTTTAACAAATTTAGTGAGCATTGGACCCCTAAAGTCATCGCTGAAATGAATGACTATCAGTTCAAGCTGGCCAAAGTCCAAGGTGAATTTGTCTGGCATAATCATAGCGATACCGATGAGGTGTTCATCGTAATTGAGGGTTGTCTAAAAATAGAATTTGCTGAGGAAACCATTGAATTGAATGCTGGTGAAATGTATGTTGTGCCAAAGGGTGTACAACACAAGCCGTATGCAGATGAGGAGTGCAAAATTATGTTGGTGGAACCAAAAGGCGTGGTTAATACCGGTGAATCAGATAGTGAATTAACCGCATCAAATGATGTTTGGATTTGATTATTCATCTAGCAGATTAATAATATCACTGCTCGGTGATTCAAGCGCTTCAACATCTTTCAATGTACGTTCCATAGCACGCAACCTTCGCTGAATTGATTCCCCTTCTCCACCAATAGAATTTGCTGCAGTATTGAGTTGTTTGTGGAGCTTACCCATGTGTTCACCGAATTTAACAAATTCAGTTTTCACTGCTCCAAGAACATTGTAAACCTCACTGGCATTTGACTCGAGCGCCAGAGTTCTGAATCCCATTTGTAGGCTGTTAACAAACGCCGCCAGTGTCGAAGGCCCAGTTACGACAATCTGGTGGTCTCGTTGTAATGCTTCGAATAACCCAGGTCTTCTAACAACATCAGCGTATAATCCCTCAGTTGGCAAAAACATCACAGCAAAATCCGTTGTATGAGGTGCTGCAACATATTCTCGACGAATCGTCTTGGCTTTTGCAGTTACATTTGAAGCTAATGTTTTGTAAGCATTTTCGATGTTTTTCTTATCACCCTCATCATAAGCATCTAGCAATCGCTCATAATCTTCTTTGGGAAATTTACAGTCAATTGGTAGCCATACTGGCTCATCCATATTTCCATCTATCCCCGGGAGTTTGATTGCAAACTCAACTTGCCCACGGCAACCAGGGTGTGTTTTCACATTCTTACTGTACTGAGCTGGAGCGAGTATTTGCTGAAGGATTTTCTCTGCCTGTATTTCGCCCATCGCCCCACGGGTTGATACATTACTCAGGACCTTCTTTAGTCCACCAACATCGGTTGCTAAGCTTTGCATATCTCCAAGTCCCTTGTGAACCGCTTCCAATCGCTCACTTACCAATTTGAAAGATTCACCAATACGCTTCTCTAGCGTAGTTTGTAATTTCTCGTCAACAACTTGACGCATTTCATCTAATTTCTTTTCATTAGACAACTGTAGATCTGAGATGTTCTTACCTACAGTTAGTAAGTGCTTTTGCTGTTCTTCACCTAGTTCTTTGACCACTGTCACTACGGTATGTTGAATATTTTCTCGACTATCTTTATTCATTGCTCGAAGTTCACTTCTAATCTCTTGACCATTCTCTTTATTGCCGCCAAGCAGATATCCAATCACGATACCTAAAACTGTTCCAACCAACAACAGCCCATATTCAGTAACACTTGCCATGAGGTGAACAAAGTGTCAACACTTATTCAACTCTATCTAATGCCGAAAAGGCAAAATTTACACTACTCGTTGGCAGTACTTGATAAAATATATCAAATACTAAAGAGACAAGGTATGGTTTGTTGACATGCGTTTAAAGTGGCCAGTGTATGTATTTACGGCGGGAATCTTCTTTTTCTTTGCTATGGGTGTTCAATTTATTTCCCTTAGTAAAAACTCGATTGTCGGGCTGTTCATCATTTTGAGCATATTGTATGCTTGGGTGGCATGGATTATGGTAAGACAGAACGCAGTACTAGAGCTTCATACATACCAAAACTGTGCATCATGCGGAGAGCTAACGCCGTCTCAGGGCAATCACTGCATGGTTTGCGGTGAACCACTGTCCTGAAAGTTTCTTCATTATTAGAAAACTAAGTTCAGTGCGTAAAAATTCAACATTCTAGCAAAGGAATATTGGCGCTGGCTAGTAGACTACTTGCCACGGTTTAGGTTAGCCTTTAGAGAAGGACGCAACTTCTCTGCTCCCTTACCCTTGTTGTGTAGACCACGGCCACGCTTACCAGCAGAGGTCTTACCACGGTAGACACGACCCTTGTGAGCCTTGTGACCGTTTGCGGAGCAGAAGACACCGAGTTGCTTATCGTTGATGATAGCAGGATGGTGAGTATCAATCATAATGACTTCGAAATACTTGTGCTTTCCATCTTGTCCAACCCAGTATGAGTTGAGTACTTCCAAGTTAGGGAAGTGACGAGCAACACGCTCTTCAGCGATTCTTTGAGTATTCTTAGCCATAGTAATCTTGGAGATACCAGCCTTTGATGGCTTTCTCTTCATGTGGATTTTACCCTTTCTAAGTCCACCTCGGCGAACACGAGTTCTGATCATGACTACGCCTTGCTTGGCTTTGTAGCCCATTCTGCGAGCAGCATCAATACGAGTCGGGCGGTCAATTTTACAGTTGACAGGCTCTCTGCGCCACTGTGCCATGCGCTCTTGGCGATACATGTGCGGCAAGGAATCCTTAGGGCGTCTCCAAGTTGCACGAACGTGTTGATATAGTCCTTGAGCCATGTTATCACCGCTTCTCAGCAACATGCCGACAAAACTCCCCTTTATCAGTCTACCTTCGCGATACTGCGC
>VMHT01060628.1_pt1 | contig 13653 bp, 16 predicted proteins | sample 4693611 | NCBI WGS metagenome assembly VMHT01 (sample SAMN12280063, study PRJNA550983) | marine metagenome | isolation source: seawater sampled from same location over 5 years 0.02-0.2 micron viral filtrate | place: USA: collected off the coast of southern California halfway between the port... ... | reverse complement strand
GTGTTGGGTATTGAAGTTCCGCTTGGCATATGATTATTTAACAGATTGGTGCCCAGGGTATGGCAATACAAGTATAGACAAAGGAGTCTAACCTGGGCACATGGTTATTTAATCTGGATCAGGCCGGCACCATTAACTTAACAGGTGGTCGAGGAAAATCGAGGTTACACACACATTACCAAACACAGTTTTTTTGTGGCCCGTATATAACACCCACCAGAAGTGCTGACCCTTACCAAATTTTGAACTTTATAGCCATATCAGAAGGGTCAGGACCACCGTGCACCACCGTGAGCCAGACGGGCCCAGAGCCACAACACGGTACCACCACCGCGGCTACTCTAGGAACCACACCATATGGTGATCAGAGTGCCTACGGTGAAGCAACGGTTTGACCCAGAATGGCCAGGGTGACCTAGGGTGATCTACGGTGATCTAGCGGAATGGTAAAGGTCAAGCACCAGATTGGCCCACCGTGATCTACCGTGATCTACCGTGATCAGGGGGAATGGTAATGCTTTTAAGCCAGGTTGGCAATCATATTCAGGCAGGCTCAACCAACCTTATCGTATGGATCGTTATGTCAGGAATTTACCAGCACCCCCAGTTGGCTATGGATCGTGTTACCAGGGGCACTGTACTTTTTAGATTTAGATACAACCACACACCAAACTAAAGAAAGCGTGTCGTTGTAGTATGATTATAGCACGGAACTGAACACCCTGTCAAGCCAAATAAAAAACAATTTACGCGAAAGAATCACTTTACAAGGGGTTTTATTTCGTGTATAATAAATACAGTTACAACAAAGGCACTGATGAAATGACACACAATTACAACCTACAGGGTTTGATCGCACAGGCAGATCAACAACGCAAACGGGATCACGAGCAATGGGATCAATTCGTTGATCAATTGGAAAACCCCCTACGGGATCGTATCTTACCACGACACCCAGACACACAGCATTTGAGAGCGTTTATGGCACACAGGGCCACGGGCATACACAGACACACCAGATTGATACACAAGTTACAGCACTACTTTGATCAGCAGTGTCCAGATCTATCTTTGAGACCAGAATCAGGTCTTATTGAACAGGGTGAGCCAGCCGCAGACTACTCGCACAATTGGCACGGTCGTGATGATATGTTTGAAGTACGAGCACAGCGTAAGGGATCACCAGAAGCAAGGGAACTAGAACAACTAATGAAACAGAGGAAACAGGGATGAAAGATGAACTTACCAAACTGATGAACAAGGCAGTTGATTGTAGCGATGAGCGGGGATACTATCGTGACACTGACAAGGCACTGAAGCAGATATTTGAATTCTTTATAGAATACAGACCGCAGATAGCGGAACTCACGGCAAGACGTGACATATTCAGGGACATAGATTTACCAGCACTGGTCCAGGCACAATTTACCGTACGGCAGTTACCAGACGTGCTGAAACGCATAGCACAGTTGGAACAAAGGTTGGAAAGGGTCAAGCAAGACCAAGTGACCAAACCAGACCTTACCAACCAAGTGTTACCAGCAAAAGAGGAAGACATCGTGGCCAAGGCACAGCGGGTTATGGGTGACAGTTACCAACCTCCCGCGGTAAAGTTATTTGACTATGGGGATTGACACAGCGTTGAATGTATGTTAAAATTAACACAAAGAAAGGCACTAAAATGGAAGACTACACACTAAAACAGTTAGAAGCACTGCTGAAGTTGAAATACCTACAACAACACAGCGATGGTGTTACCAACCTTATGTACGATGATTGGGTTGATCAATTAGATGAAAAGATAGCGACACCAACCATAGAGGAGTATCTGTATGAAAGACAAAGATAAAGCCACACTACACATAGATGGGGACAAGTTTATGTCGCAGTTGATATGGAACAGCGACACAGCACCAACCATAGATGAATGGTTAGATGAAACCAGCGATTATTGGCAACAACAAAACAAACAAGCATATGATGATCATACGTGTGAAGTCATAGATGAATGGTTAGACAACGACAGTGATCTATTAGAATCAGCCAGAAAGGTTACAGAAAGAAAGGAGCACAAGGATGACTAAAAACAAAAAAGTATCTAAAAAATTCATAAAACAAGTCAATCAAGCAATGGTTGATAGCGAACACGTTGTTATTATGAGTTATGGCAAAGACGGCAAAGTCACTGTCAGGGATACAAAAGCCAAGAAACAACAAGTAATAAAAGGAACACAAGGATGATTAAATTGATAGTGATTGCCAGCACAGCGATAGCAGTATATGGGGTGTTATGGTACTTCAGCACCAGTTTAGGCTTATAAACTTTTACCAGCGTTAGATCGCTTTATATAAAATATTACCATATTATGATTTTTTTACCAAAAAAAATATAGCGAAGGTCTTTACCTTTACCAAATCCCTAAAATGAAGGGCTTTACCTTTACCAATATCTTGTTGCGAAGGTCTTTATCTTTGTGATCAATCAACCAACAGCAGTATGATGATGAACAGTTCTACCACTATGGCCGTGTGGTACATGGTCCACAGTATGGGATAGGATTGTTTTTTCTTCATGAGAACCAAACTATCAGCACGTACCTTGTGCCTGACGTGACTGGTGTGACCTCATGTGGGTAACAGAAGTTGCTGGGGAAAACCACAGCATCACCAGTGCGTAGATCAGGCACTTGATACTGTCCCTGCCAGAATCGCAGTGCTCCACCCTCGTAATCTTGATTCAACACGATGCTACTGCTCAACGTCCTGTTGGCACCACCGTAGTGATCTATGTGTTCTTCAAATTTATTGCCTGCCCCGTATCTGATCAACTGCACACCCGTGTGTTCTGTGGCCTTGTGATGGTATGGATACTGTTCAATGATGTGCGTGAGTGCTGTTTTGATGTTTTTCCAGCAGGGTCCACGATCTTTGTCCAGCATGGTGAATTCACACACACGTGTGTTGGTCACTGCATTCTGTGTGTTTGTGAGGGCACTCTCGGCAGTGGCCCAGCCCGACCATGCGTCTGTGCTGTCTGGCTGTGTGCGACTCCATTCAATGATCTCGTCGCAGGTGTGCGGGCTCAACAGGCCACGGAACTCCGCGATGTAGCCACGGAGGTCCATTTGATTGGCCAGTTGCATTATTTCTCTAGTCTAGATAGTTGTTCGTAAAGATTGTACAGTTTCTGTCTGTGTGTCTCCCCAACAGGATCTCCAGGGGGCAGTTTGAACTTGTCATCCTGTCTCATGGTCCTGATGTCTTCCCTCACGCTGTTGGCATCCCTTGCGGCCGATGCCTGTGTGTTGGTGATTGGGTTTGGCATCCTGTTGTTTGACATCAACTGCTCCAAGAACTGTATGCCCTCGGCAGTGTCAACCAACGGTTGTTCTAACACACGCTGTGGCAGTGTGCCTGCATATTTCTTGACTGATTCAAGCCTGTCCGCGTAGTCGTTGCCCCATTGTTGTTGCAGTGCTGACTGCTCCTGATCCAGGTCAACCCTGGGTGCGTTGGACAACTGTTGTGTGATCTTGCCCATCTGGTCTGAATACAAGGCCATGGCAGTCTTCACTTGGTCCTGTGTGAAATTGGCTTTCTTGAACACGTCAGTTACCTCTTTGTTTAGGTCCTCTGGCATGTCATCCAGTCCCATGTCCTTGGTCATTGAGAAATCGTAGGTCTCTGGTGCCTTGTTGGTGCTGACCTTTTTCTCCAGTTCAGTGTATGACTTGGCCAGGTCCTCTGGTGTCTTGAATTTTTCTGGCAGCCATTCTGGTCTCTCTGGTTGCTCTGCCTCTTGTGCTTCCGCACTGGGCACAGTCTCTACTGGTGCTTCTGGTTGTGTGTCTATAAGATGTTCCGCTGGTGCGGTTGCTTGTGTGTTTTCTTCTGGCATTAGATTATATGCTCCTTTTTGTCGTTGTTATGAACACTACGTTCACGGCACATATTATCTATCCTCCTCAACAGTTGTTGTTGTGCTACTTGATACACAGCCGCATAGGGGTTTGGTGAGTCGCTGGTCACACGTGTCTGGTGTATGACCCTGTTTAGGTCCTCGTACACTGCCTTGCCTGCTGGTGATTCAAATATCTGTCGATAGAATTGTTGTAGTTGCGTTTGTGAGTTCTTCATGTTCAGTTTTTTTAGTTACAGTTGTTGTTCGTTTGTGACTGTATTTATAAAGACTAAACTGATGGTGGCTGATTTTGCTGTTGTAACTGCTGTGCCAGTGCCTGCAACTGTTGTGCCTGCTCCTGCTGTGACTGTTGATCTATGGTCTCCTGTACCTCTGCTTCTGACTTCAATACTTCTGGTGACATGTCTCCGTCCCTTAATATCTTACGTGCCAGTTTCTGTAGATCTAGATTTACCAATGCGTTAGGTCCCAACTGTGTGATCGTCTGTACCAGTTGTAGGTCCCTCGTGATCTCTGTGAGTGCGATACCTCTCTTGACTGCACTGTTGACTACCAGTTCGCTGATGTCACCAAACCTAGTGAAGTCCTCTATCTCACCTCTCAATTGCAATCTCTTGATAAGGTTGCCAACCAACGGTCTCAAAAATTCTTGTTCTAATCTCAATCCTGATGGACCTATTCGTCTATAAAATTCGCTTTGACGTATCTGCACTTCCGTTGCAGTTTGATATTTTGATTCATCTGGTGGTAGTATCGCGTCATTGAACATCATACGTCTGATCATGGCCCTGTGATCATTGATTGTTGCTTCCGTGATGTTGAGTTGTCCAGGAAATGGTATGGCCTGTAATGGTGAATCAACGGTTATTACATCTCCCGGTCTCAATTTCATGTTAGCGAAATTTACTGCTGTGTCTGAATTGACCTGCCAACTGCCCAGTGCTAGGTAAGAAGCGGCCTCCATGAACAACATCTGTGCTTCATTGACTACCCTGATGTGCGGTAATGCTTCTCTTACAGGACTTGTTCCCCACATATCTCCCACTGTTTTTGAAAAACGAAATACGGTGAACATTTGCACAGGCATCGTGGTTTGTTTTAGTATGTCCATCTGTTTGCCCACTTGTACAGTGTATGTGAAATCTTGTTGGTTTGGTGGTCTGAAACAACTCTCCAACACCTTGTGTGTCTTGTAAGGATCTTTTGAACAGTCCTTGAATGTTTCTTCTGGTAAATTTTCTTTGTAATTTTCTAACAGGTAATGACCTGGTAATTCGTGTTCTCTGAAAACAGTTTCAATCTCACCTTGATAGTTGTCCAGGAAATACAGTTGGTGGCTAGGGACTGCCACGAAGTCAATGTTCTTGTCCTCGTACATACCTATACAACCACATCCTGATATCACAGCATCTGTCAATGCTTCTGATGCCGCTATGTAGAAGTTGCTGTCTCTGATCGTTTTGAAAACAGATCTGTTGGCAACGTCCAATGCTTTCTTGACGTCTGTCGCTACTCTCTCCTTAAGATCTTCTCGCACGGAAAGAGTGGCCCATTGTTGGTTTTGCGGAATCAACAAATTTAGGATCGTGGATACTAGTGTCTGCACACCATCTGGTGCTGTGCTGTCAAATATCTTTGTTCTGTCAGTTTGATTTGCATCTTTTCTGTAGATGTCCCTGTTGGGTCTGGTGTAAAGGTACGCTTCAGATATCTCTGATTCGTGTTTGTCTCTTTCTTGTTTGGCAAGTTTGTATGCCTTTGCGATGTAATCTTTCATCTAATTACTGATTTGATAGGGTTTGAAAATTACTGCCTAGACCAGCCTCTTCGGCAAGTCCTAGAAGTCCACCTGACCTAGGTGTTATCAAACTTGATCTACCTCTTCTGCCCCTTCGTGACCTTTGTTGTGCCACTGCGGCTTTCTTCCTCTCCGCGGCCATTTCATCTGCCGCTCTCGAATCAGCATCCGCTTGTAGTTGTCTTTGGATTTTTAATTGTTGTTCTGCCTGCTCATCAGCACTTGGCATCTTTGGAGCCTTTGGTACACACATTAGTAGCCTCCTCCCAATACTCTGATCACATTCTGTGCAGTCCTGATCGCTGGTTGTAATAAACTTCTTCTCTGTGGAGCCGCTCCTAGTTCCTCTTCACTTACACCCAAAGCACTTGGTCTCTGTGTGATAAGGACACCTCTGCCTCTAGAGGCCGCTGTCCTGGTCTGTCCCACACCTCTGGCTCTACTTGACACAGGTGCCGATACTGGTGCCGGAGCAGGTGCCGGTGCTGGTGCTGGTGGTGGAGGAGGAGGAGGAGGTGGACTTGAACACATCATCTGTGCCACTGGTCCTTTGTACTCCGATGATAATTCTTCTATGATGTTGAAGTCTTTGTCCCAAACTAGTTTTGAATATACCTTCATAATTTTTTTTCCTTTTCGCGTGTGTGTTTATAATATCCCTTTCGCGTGTGTGTTATATTATAAATAATCTTGTCAGACCAATTATTTATGGCTCTAGTTAATTTTGAAACTGGTTCCAGAGCGTTGCAAGGGGTTGAATACCTTGGCAACTTTCGACACATCTACGGCTAAATTAGGCAGGTGACTTATTGCACCACTGGTTGCATCTATGCAGTCATCATGCACCCTAGGCTGTGGGAAGGCCTGCAACTCATCCATAAACGGTGTTTCCTTGACTCTCTCATGCACATACATACGACCAACCTTGATCAAAGGTTCCAACGTCTGTGCTATGAATACCATTTTGTTTTTTGATCTAAATTCCGCTACCACTTGCACCATCACTTTCATCTCACGTGCCACCTTACGCAACTCATTTGCCAGTGTGGCTGAAAAGTTTTCCTCCACGTACACGTGACTTATCTTGTGATAGGCACAGGCATGGATAATTTCCCTGCACTGTTCTGTGAAATCTTTTGTGTCCTTGTCCACCGCACTCAATACTTTTACATCATGCACGAAAGTGTTGCCCTCACTGTCCCTAGCACATATTGATAGGACAGAATTATCCCTACCGCTCAACCCCTGTGCTGGATCCCAGTATGAACATACACGTTCAATGTTGTGTCTGCCCAATGTACAAGTGGTCAGTGCATTACCAAAAGGTTGTGCTATGGTGTTCCACTGCAATTCGTCGTCGTAGTATTTGATGTTTTCTAATTGTACCAATGGTTGATAAGTTGATTCAGGAATCAACATATACTGTGAATTGAAATCACCAGTTGTTGTTTCCCTACGCTGTTGATCCAGCCATTCATACGTGAACATTTTTTCCGGGTGGTCGTCCCATGCCAAATATTCCTCTTCTGCTACCGTGCTGTCTTCCTGTATGACATCACGTTTCCTTACCACTGGTATACGTTTGAATTCATATCCAACACCTTCCAAGTGGTCATAGATTGTTTGTTCGTGGTGTGGTGTGCCCACCATCAGGATCTGATTTGAAAGTTTTCCAAATTCACTCACACGCTCTTTGATACGGTCACGTTGGTCACTGGTAATAACGTTATCACTCGTTTCTATGTCATCGGCAATTACCATTGAGGCATGAAATCCGGTAAATGACGCACCTAACGAACTCACAGTCACACTCGGGTTCAACTGCATTATGGGTCGCTCCACAGTGAATGTTTCTGCCTTCCATTGATACAGGTCACTTTTCATGTCCTGCAACATCGGATGTGTCTCGATCATGTTACGTATGAACATACTGTTCCGCAGTGCTAGGTTACGCTTGGCTGATATCAGCAGGCAACTCCAGTTTGGGTCATGGAACAGTTTCCAACACACGTATGCACCCACCAGGAAACTCTTGCCACCGTGCCTAAACATCTGTAGTCCACGTCTAGGCAGGTCGTCGGAGTTCTCCAACCAGTCGCATATCTCCTGATGCACCGGTGGTGTTGTTTGATTACTGATTATGTTCAGCGTGTCTAAAAATACTTTGAAAGGTATTTTGGACATCAGTCATTTGCTTTTTTGTCAAGCCTCGTTTCAGCAAGTTTCAACAGTTTGGCCGCTTCAGATTTCTCGTCAGCGGTGTTCATGCCTGTTGGATGCACCGCACCAGATGATGCCTGTGCTAGGTATTTCAACAACATCAGTTTGGCCCTTTTACCATTGTCTAGGAAAGTGGTCCTCTTGATGTAGTCCTTCTCACTGTTGTCGGGGTATGGTGTGTCAAACAGACTGTGTGCCTCTTCCAGTTCTTTCTTCCAATAACTGTCAGCAAAGCCTTTTAGAATGTTCAACCATTCCTGTTCTACTCTATTTTTGCTCATTGGTTTTTGGTGTTTCCTCTGCTGGTTTTGGTAGTGATGCTGTTATCTTTTTGTATAACGCACCCACTGCCTCCATGTCTCCCGCACGGAATATTCCCCTCTGTGATGCAACGTCTATGATGTTTGCTATGGTTACCATTTCTTGGTCTGTGAATTGTTTCATTTTATTTTTTTCCTTTTTTTTCTGTTAGTTTAATTTGCACCCCAGCGAACCATGACGAACTCTGGGGTGTTGATATGCCTTGAAGCCTTTATTTGTAAGCCTTAAGTGAAATTATTTATAACGTATGTTGTGTGTGGGGTGTAAAAGGGCCTCTGCCGTGTAAACAAAGGCCCATATAAGAGCACGTGCTGTGTCAAACAGTACGTATCTGTATTTATTTGATGCCGTTTATACCATCAAAAAATTTCCTCAAGAACAGTGCTGACGCGGTCCTGGCCTGTTGTCTCACGATCCTGTCAATGCCTTGTGCGAGTCCTTCCTGTGCCTGTCTCTGTCTAATCAGTTTCAGTATGTCCTCGGCCCTCTGTGCTGACTCGTGCTGTTCCTTGCCGTGCAGTTCGTCCAGCAGTTGTCTTAACCTCTTTCCTTCTGGTGTTTTCGGTCTTCCAACTGTTGGTCGCTTTTTCGTTTTCTTGTTTTTTCTTGCGTCTTTCATAGATCTCCTGTTGCTGTTGTGATTCAATTATTGCCCTTACAAACATATTGTTTGCGTGTTTTTTTTGTTCGTTGTCAGTCATGTCTTTGCTAGTCCTCCCCTTCTCCACTGTATTCCTTTCTTCTTGGATCCCAGTCCGTTGGGTCTTGCCCTAACGTTACCTTTGGTTGGTCTCTTCATCGCGGTCAGACGTGTCATTAGTTGAACGTTCCATATGTGCCATCCATCCTGTGTGTCAATCCTGCACAGGTTCTTGTGATTCTTGGCACGGCTCCAACGACCATGCATGGTCTTGTAAAGGTCCAGGAAATCCTCCCATGTCAGTGTCCACTCCTGTTGCCAGAAACGTGCTTGGTTCTTTGCTTTCAGGAACCTGTAGTAGTGCTTGTGTACTGCCTTGTCTGGTCCTGTTATCCAACTGCTGGGTCTAGGTCCCTTCTTGAGCAGGGTTTGATATTTCTTTGGACGTAGTTTTATCCTACGTTTCTGTGCCTTTGATGCCCGTTGTCTACGTGCATTATCCCATCCGGCCTCCAGACCTGACAGGCCTTTGTTCCATGGTGCGTTTGTGTTGCTCATGTTATGCCTTTGGTTGATTTGGTTGATTTGATGTTTTTGGTTCAATGAACTTGGACAAATGATCATAAGGACTCTGTGTTTCTTCCTCTGTCATCTTGATCTGTATCTCATCGGCCGTCATCTTGTATTCTGGATTGTATGTGTTCCACATCTTGGCTATTATGCTACAATATTTGTTGAAGTTTTCAACCATCCTCACAGACACCCTTGCAGGCTGTCCGTTGTATTCATGGAATCCTAATTGCTGGAATGCCCACAGCATGTCGTCTATGCTGGGTTTCCAATCATACTTGCCCTTGGCCCATTTCACAGGTTCCATCATCTCTGATCTGAACTGTTTCCAATCCCTGCTGTCTTGCCAATTGGCTCCCCGATACACCACCATCCCGTTGACAGCGTGTACGTGCTGTATTAATTTCCTACGCTCGTCGTATGACTGCTCGTAGTATTTGTTGTTGTTGCCTTTGGATAAAATGTCCTTGTATTTCGCTTGAATCATTTTAATGCCTCCTTCGTTGTTTGTTATTTTTTATAATTGTATTTATGTTTGAACCAAAAATCAACCGCTTTTTTTGAGTTTGTCATATATAATAGCAAATGGCACAACTAACACAACAGCAAAGGCACATAAACAACCTGCAAAACAATCAGGCAAAAAGGCACGAACAATCAATCAAACAATTTTCACGACAGTTTGGCACAGACATCATGGCACTAACTCCCCGACAAGTACTAAAAATAAGAAGACAAAGACAAAGGCTCCAAGCAAAGGCATCCAGGCAAAAATAAAGACAAAGCCAAGTCTAACCAGTGGCTAACGTAAGGTTATAATATGACGGCTAACGGACCTTACCGTATGCGATCGGAGGAAAGATGTACGATCGTGCGTTGCGGGGCCGCGGTATCTGTATAGGAGTTTTTAAGAGAATCCGTTACTACCTTGGATACAATCTTTAACTTGTGCGAGACCAAGCACAGGAGACGGTTATGGCAGATCTTTTTTTTATATCAAGATTTGTCCATAGCCGTCTTGTGACTTCAATCCAAGCCTGTTGTATCTGAAAAAGAAAAACGAACGTTAGTGAGTTTTTGGACTGACGTAGTTGGTCCATGCAGAGCCAAATCTGCAGGTGTGTTTTAAACATCATATAAATATCTACGGAAACACGATATATCGGTTTCATGTGTTTCCATGATATGCTGGGTACTCCTTTATCATTAGTGCCAACTTCGAAAACAGGATACCCAGCATCAATGAAAAATTTCCTAGAAAAGATCAAACAGTTTGGACACTTCAAGTGTCAGGAACGACAACAGCCAGTGATCAAGGGTCCTAGGACCTGCGATGGACCACCACACTTCTGTAGATTCGTGCTGGATGCACGTTACAGGTCCTGCGGTTCAGAAGACATACACTGTCCTGCCGCTAAAAAGTTCTGTAGGTTTGAATTGGGATGGAGGGTGAGTTGTGGTGTGTGTAAGCGTCAGTGGTACACTAGGCCCACATCAACTTCCAACTGATGCCCAGTAAGAAGAAAATTATGGTGTACAGCAACCATTCGTTGCGTTTGATCCTGTCGTCCATGTGTCGGAGGTGATTGCTCATCAGCAGTTCTATTTTCTGCTCTAACTTGTACAATCTCTCTTTTATGTTTAACTGTCGCACTTGGTTACTCTGATTCTATGAATGATTCACCAGTGAACTCTTCAAGTTTACGGATCATTTTCTCCATGTTGACCCTGACCTTTTTGCCTGTTCTCTTGTTCACAGAATAGTATTCCCATTCACCGGCTTCGTTGTGTGGAGATATCTTGGTCACGTTGCCCGCTTCATCCCTCACATACACCTCTGATGAACTGCCATCGTCTTTTGCGTATATGTGTGATGTGTCTGCGACACCTGTTGGGTCTCCTGACTGGTTCATCAATCTCACCGCACCAAACTGTGACAGTGCTGTTGCTTCTTCTGTGAAGAAAGCGTAGTTGTTGGTCAGTGTCAGGTTGGTCTTGGAGTGTGCACCTGCCCTGAAGTGATAGAAGTCTGTGATCGCTGATGTGCCTGATCCATGGTAGTAGTCAATACCTATTGACTCGTAGCCAACACAATCCGTGATTGTAAGGTCACCGGAACTTGGTGCCAATTCAAAGTATGTGCCCATTCCCGTAAGGTTCGTTATTGTCACGTTACCGGAACTGCCTGGATACACGGAAACACCGTAGTTTCCTCCTGAGGCCTGTCCCAGCGTGGCATTCGTTGAACTGTTGTTTTTTACATAACTGTATGCCTCCATTCCCACTGGTCCCCTGCTTCTGTATGCAGTACTGGTTGGTGTTGAACTTGATCCATTCAACTCCAGATTGACAAATGTTCTGTTTCTCCATCTGTCGTTTGAATTTGAACTGTTCTGCCCTGACGTTAACTTGATGTTCTGTACTATGACATTTTTGTATGTCCTGACACCTGCACCAAGTGTTTGCGATAGGTCTTCATATAACATCGCGTTTGCACCAGTATAAGAACTGTCTCCTAAAGCGTTTGCAAAATCTCCACCAGCCGCGGCCATGACAACTGATCCTGTGCCATTTGCCTGTATATACAAATGGTCATTTGATCTGTTTGTTTTGATGCAGTTGTCTGCGATCGAAACCGCTCCTGTCGTGACGTCACCGTTGAGGAATGTGACACCACCAATCAAACTCGTAGCACCAGTTGATGCGTCATAGAATGCGTATTTGTTCGTGATTGTTCCACCACCTGTGCAATCTTTGAAGTGGTAACCATACATGTTGGTCACCGCGTGAGGTGATTCAACATATGCGTCGGTGAAGAAATTGTATGCGTTGGTGTAAGTGAATTCACCTGATCCACCACCCCTGTATAGTTCGAATTCTCCAGAACAAGCGATCGCGTCTGTGACTGTTAGATCACCGGCCGCGTAAGTGGCATCATCTGCGTAGGATGCCACGTAGTTCCGTCCACCCTGTGCTGTTTGAAGTGTGCTGGAATCGGTGCCTGAGTTCACAACGTTTGTTACCATCTGACCGGCCTTTGGTCCCCTGCTCGAACCCGACTTGGTGTAATCGTGTCCGGCCATGTCCAGTGAGTTGGCCAAGTTCAAAGTCCTTGGTCTGAAGTTTGAGTTGCTTGAACTTGAACCTGACAGGGTCGTGGTCTGTGCCACACCGAGCATGTAATTCCTAGCGGCTGAGTTCGCGTCAACCGTTTCCTGTCTGCTGATACCCATGGTCTTGACGTGATCCGTGCTACCGAAGTATGTGGTATACAACGCATCGTTCCAGAAATCTGATCCATCCACGCTGAAAGCAAATCTACCCGTGCCGTTGGTTCCGAATACTAGATCCGCGTTTGAGGCATTGGTTGATATGGTGTTGTCTGTGATCGTGACACCGTCTAATGTTGACGCACCAGTTACACCTAATGTAGTGGATATTGTTGCCGCTCCCGCGACTGCCAGTGTTGCACCATCGAATGTTAAGTTGGCTTCACCGATCAGTGCGTTTGATCCTGTCACAGTGGCCACAGTATTGTTTGTGGATCCTGATAAGGAAACACCTCCACCCTGTGCATCCACGTATGCCTTGATTGCTTTCGCTGATGCCAAAGTGTCGTCAGATCCTGACACACTTGAAAGGTCTGTGTCTAACACACCTGATTTTAGATTTGCCACATCAACATTTGAAAGTGAGTTGCCTGTGCCTTCTGCATCAAATGTTTTGTTAGTAAATGTGTCTGTTGTTGCTTTACCAACGAGTGTGTCTGCCGCGGCTGGTAAGATAACATCTACATCTGCTGTTGAGGCTGGTCCTACTAGTGTTACTCCGTTTGTACCATTGTCAGTGCCTTCTAGGAATTTGATTTTACCACCCACTGTTGTGCTTGTGGCAGTGATAGTTGGTGCTGTTAAAGTTTTGTTTGTTAAAGTCTGTGTTCCTGTCAGTGTTGCCACTGTTGCATCTATGGCTATGTCATTTGCGTTGGCTGTTATACCTGTGCCACCCACGACATTTAGTGTTGCATCACCTGATGTTGCACCACCTGTTAGACCTGTGCCTGCTACCACTGAAGTAATGTCTCCACTACCTCCACCTGATACGGTTGCGAAACTTAGATTGCCTGATCCATCTGTCTTCAACACTTGGTCTGCTGACCCATCTGATGTTGGGAAACTTAAT
>VMHT01189885.1_pt1 | contig 13656 bp, 15 predicted proteins | sample 4693611 | NCBI WGS metagenome assembly VMHT01 (sample SAMN12280063, study PRJNA550983) | marine metagenome | isolation source: seawater sampled from same location over 5 years 0.02-0.2 micron viral filtrate | place: USA: collected off the coast of southern California halfway between the port... ... | reverse complement strand
TGCAATGACAGGAGCTATAACTACAAATAGCACCTTTGATGGCAGGGATGTTGCCACAGATGGCACTAAATTAGATGGAATAGAAACTGGAGCGACAGCTGACCAGACTGCATCAGAAATTAGGGCTTTGGTCGAAAGCGCAAGCGACAGCAATGTATTTACAGATGCAGATCACACTAAGCTCAATGCAATAGAAGCAAGTGCAGATGTAACAGATACAGCCAATGTTGTAGCCGCTTTAATAGCTGGAACAAATATAACAATTTCCGCTAATGGTACGATTACTTCAACGGATACAAATACAACTTATTCAATACAAGATGGCGAATTATCTCAAAATAACTTTACAAATGCAGATCATTCAAAGCTAGATGGTATTGAGGCAGGGGCAACAGCAGACCAAACAGCCGCAGAAATTAAAGTTGCATATGAAAGCAACAGCGACACAAATGAATTTAGCGATGCTGAACAAACAAAATTATCTAATATCGAAGCTAATGCAACAGCTGATCAAACGGCGGCAGAAATAAAAACATTGGTTGGAAGTGCTACGGATAGTAATGTATTTACGGATGCTGACCATACAAAATTGGATGGAATTGAAACAGCCGCTACGGCAGATCAAACTAAAGCTGATATAGAAGGTCTTGGCATTGACGTTCCAGCAACTAATCTTACAGGAACAATCCCAGCGGCTCGTTTATCTACAGCAACAACACAAGCTGAAAGCGATGATAGCACTAAGATAGCTACAACAGCTTATGTAGTTGATAAAATCACAACTCTTATTGGCGGCGCACCAAGTACATTAAATGATCTTAATGAGTTAGCGGCGGCTATCAATGATGATGCTAACTATAATACTACACTCACAACAGCATTAGCTACTAAATTACCTTTAGCTGGTGGTGCAATTACTGGCAATGTAACTTTTGGCGATAACAACAAAGCCATATTCGGTGCTGGTTCTGACCTACAGATTTACCATGATGGTAGTCGCAGTATTATTCAAGATTCTGGAACAGGTAATCTTAGAATACAGGCGGCAAACCTTGAGCTTAATAGCTGGGATAACGCTGAAAACTATATTTTCTGCCAAGACAACGGCGCAGTTACTCTTTACTATGATAATGCCGCCAAACTCGCCACAACGTCAACAGGCATTGACGTAACAGGCTCAGTGACAGCGGATGGTCTGACTGTGGATGGTGATGTTAAGATTTATGATAACGTTAATGATGTTCTTAGTTTTGGTTCAGCGTTGTATCAAACTATTAGCGGTAGTTCTGGTTCAAATAATCTAAACTACAGAACTTACGCAAATCACATTTTTAAAACTGGTACAGGTGCTTCTTCTAAAACAGATGGCACAGAACGTATGCGTATAGACTCATCAGGTCGTGTTGGTATTGGGACAAGTTCGCCAACAGCAGTTAGCGGTACAACAGTATTAGAAATAACAGGCACATCTGGTAATGCTGGTGCAGAAGTTATCATTGGTTCTTCTGACACAACTGCTACAGCAGGTGATTTGTTTGGTGGCCTTGCATTTAAAAGCATCGACAGTAACGGCACAGCACCCCATTACTCAGGCATTAAGGCAACAGCCGCAGATACTTATGGCGGGGCTAGTCTTGAGTTTTACGCAGGCCGCAGCAATTACGAAAGCAATGATCCTAGATTTGTTATTGAAGGGCCACAATCCATCTCAGGCGAAGCCATGCGCATAACCTCGTCAGGCAACGTTGGTATTGGTACGAGTTCGCCTGATACTAAGTTTCATGTTTACGGTGGAAATAGCGGCTCAGGAGTAGACGTAGCTACTTTCAGGTCAGCATCAGGAGCGTTCAATATTAAATGTTCTGACCTTTCTGCTTCTAACCCAACATGGACATTAAGAACATTCTCTGGTGAGCCACTTGCTTTTGGGCAAGGAACTGATGAACGTATGCGCATCGACTCATCAGGCAACTTGTTGGTGGGTACTACTGTATACAATGGACCAGGAAACGCATCATCAGGAGATTATGGTGTAGTACTTAGAGAAGAGGGTATACTTACCGCTGGAGCTAATGCGTCTGAATCCTTGGTTTTAAACAGAATGAACTCTGACGGTGATCTTGCTACGTTCAAGCGAAGTGGCTCAACTATAGGTAATATTGGGACTATCTCAAGCTTGATGACAATAGGCACAGGGACAACAGGTTTAATTTTTGATAGCGGTCAAATATACCCTTGGAATATGACAACCAATGCCGCTATAGACGCTTCTAAAGATTTAGGTGCTTCAGGCGCTCGCTTCAAAGACCTCTACCTATCAGGCAACATAAGTGTTGGCGGTACAGTAGATGGACGTGATGTAGCATCAGATGGCTCTAAGCTAGACGGTATAGCAACTAGTGCTAACAATTACTCTCATCCAACAGGGAATGGTAATAACCATATTCCTAGTGGTGGTTCTTCTGGACAAGTACTTGGATATTCATCTGCTGGTACAGCTCAATGGACAACTGCTGGCGGTGGTTTACCTGACCAAGTAAATTGGGGTAGTCCTAATCAAAATTTTACTTCTGGTTCTGGTACTTGGACTGTACCTAGTTCTATTGGAGATGATGATTTTGTAACATTTTATCTTGTAGGCGGCGGTGGCGGTGGTACTAAGGATGGCGGCAATAACAAAGGTGGTGCTGGTGGTACTGCGACATTGTTTAATGTTCAAAAGAAATACTTACCTAGCAGTATTAGTTATACCATAGGTGCAGGGGGTGCGGGGTCTTATTGGTATCTTGGTGGCGGTTCAGGAGGTACTACTTCATGTACTGTTTCTGGAAGAGTTATGAGGGCATTTGGCGGTGATAATGGTAACACTCATACACAAACAAGGAAAGAAGGCACAAACCTAATGATAAGCTCTGGTGATACAAGTCTTCTTGGTAATGAGCTTTCAACTTTTGGCGGTGGTTCTATTTTCTGGCAACACAATGGTTCTGTTTATTCATATATTGACAGTACTGGGGATGAGAGAAGGCACAGCGTATTTGGCGGTGCGGCTGGTGGGTTTAGGCATTCTAATTCGCAGAAAGCAAATGGTACTTCTACTTATGCGGGCAATGGAGGTGCTGGTGGTAGCACCAGTACTGGTTCTGTTGGTCAAGCACCTGGTGGCGGTGGCGGTGGTTCTGGTGCTAATGGCGGCGATGGTGCAAATGGTGCAAATGGTAGTTTGCGAATTTACTATTAAACAAAAGTACATAAGGATTCAAAATGTCAAATTCAGAAGAAATAGCGACAGAATTATTGAAAAAAGAAAGAATAATAGCTCTTACAGAAACAGACCATTGGTGTTTATCTGATCGCACTCCAACCTCAGAACAACTTGCCTACAGGCAAGCTATAAGAGATATGCCCACAACAATTTCAAATTATCCAATTATAGACCCGAATGATTGGCCTACTAAACCAGAATAAAGTTAAAACAGAAGGATATTATCAATGAGTAAATCAAAAAGTAGAAAATTTGCAGATATTCTTTCTGGTAATCTAGCAACAGTCTTAGATGATGGCATAATCAGTGCATCAGAAGTTGCAAGTTTAGGCACAGCCGCTACCACAGACGCAACGGCATATGCTACAGCGGCTCAAGGTACAACTGCTGATAATGCGCTCCCCAAAGCTGGTGGGGCTATGACAGGGGCAATTACAACTAGCAGTACATTTGATGGGCGTGACATTGCTACTGATGGAGCAAAGTTAGATGGTATCGAAACAGGTGCAACTGCTGATCAAACATCGGCTCAAATATTAACATCAATAAAAACAGTAGATGGTGCATCATCTGGCTTGGATGCAGATTTACTTGATGGTCAACATGGTAGTTATTATACAGCATATGCAGATACAGCGGTTGCAAATTTAGCTGATAGCGCACCAGCAACTTTAAATACTTTAAATGAGTTGGCGGCGGCTTTAGGCGATGATGCTAGTTTTAGCACAACAGTAACAAATTCTATTGCTACTAAATTACCCCTAGCTGGTGGAACAATGAGTGGTGATATAGATGGAAATGGAAATAAAGTTCTATTTGCTAATGTGTATTCTTCAACTAATGATTTGCCTAGTGCTTCTACATATCATGGTATGTTTGCTCATGTTCATGGAACAGGTAAGGGTTACTTTGCACATGCTGGCGCATGGATTCCATTAGCTAATGAAACTGCAACACTTGCATTATCTGGTGGGGCAATGACAGGGGCTATCACTACCAACTCAACTTTTGATGGTCGAGATGTTGCTACTGATGGTACAAAATTAGATACAATTGAAACAAATGCTACAGCAGATCAAACTGATGCAGAAATAAGGGCGGCTGTTGAAGCGGCTACAAACTCAAATGTATTTACGGATGCTGATCATTCTAAATTAAATGCTATTGAGGCCAGTGCTGATGTTACTGATACTGCTAATGTTGTAAGTGCTTTGACTGCTGGCACTAACATTGCAATAGCGGCGAATGGCACAATATCATCTACAGATACTAATACGACATACTCTGTGCAAGATGGTGAGCTATCCCAAAATAATTTTACAGATGCAGACCATACAAAATTAAACTCAATAGAAACCAGTGCAGATGTTACAGATACAACGAATGTAGTTGCCGCGCTTACTGCTGGTACTAATGTTTCTATAGCCGCAAATGGTACAATCAGTTCTACAGATACAAACACAACTTATAGTGTAGGTGATGGCGGCCTTACTCAAAAGAACTTCACAACAACACTTAAATCAAAGCTAGATGGAATAGAAAGTGGTGCAACAGGAGATCAATCTGCATCTGAAATAAGCGGATTAGAAGAATTTGTTGAAGATCAAATTGGTGCAAATATTATTGGTGGCTCAAATGTAAGTGTAAGTTATAATGACAGCACAGGTCAAACTACATTATCATCAACAGATACCAATACAACTTATTCTGCTGGTGGTGGGTTAGGGCTTTCTGGAACAACATTCAGCCATACGGATACATCTTCCCAAGCATCTGTTAATAATTCTGGTCGTACATATATTCAAGATATTACATTAGATACATACGGACATATTACTGCAATATCATCTGCTACAGAAACTGTTGTAAATACAAACACAACTTACTCAGTTGGCGATGGTGGCCTTACACAGAAAAACTTTACTACTACTCTTAAATCTAAGTTAGATGGCATAGCCACAAGTGCTAACAACTATTCACACCCTAACCATACAGGGGAAGTTACGGGTTCAAGTTCATTAACCATAGCCAATAATGTAGTTGATGAAGCTAATCTCAAAGTATCGAACAGTCCTACTAATGGTTATGCTCTTACAGCACAATCTGGCAATACTGGTGGTTTAACATGGGCAGAAATATCAGGAGGCGGTGATGATGATTTATTCTATAGTAATCTTAGGGCTATATCATCTAGTAAAACTCTTAGCAGTACACGAAATACATTTACCGCTGGAGAAATAACAATAAATTCAGGAATAAGCGTAACCATACCACATGGTGGTTTTTGGTCAATATTATAAGGAGATTAGGTAATGGCTAAAATAGTTTTAAATGGTACTAGTGGCTTAACGGCTTATAAATCTGATAATTCAACTGTAGAAGTAGCTTACTCGCCTACAGAATTAGTAAGCCTTGCACCTGAAATTTTTAAATCCGCTTCACCTTTTATTATTTCAAAGCGTACACTTTTTGATTCATCTGTTACTCCAGCATTAATAAAGCATCCAGATAGGTCTGATGATGTATTGTTACAAGGTCTTGATGCATCTTATGTTACAAGAAGTAGTGAAACTATGAGTGGTAATGATAGAAATCATACTTTCCCTTCAGGAATACAAGCAAATGATTTGTTAATTATGGCACAGTATGTAAATGCTCGATCAACTGATGGCTATGGTCCAAGTACAAATGGAGTTGGTACTGGTTTTACAAGTTGTGGTACTTCATCAACTGACGGAAGCCTTGGTAGTATGTGGTATTATAGACCAGGAGGTCAATATGATATTGGTGCGTGTTCGTTAAGCTACAAAATTGCGGCTGGCAATGAAAGCAGTACAACTGTTGGAAATTTTTGTACTGGAGCACAAGCCGCAGTTACCGCATATGGAGTAAGAACTTTATTTGTATATAGACCTAATTATTCTTATTCTGGAGTTACTTTTAACAAAGTTAATCATACTATAGGTGCTTCGGGAGCTACCTCAATATCTCAACATACCTTATCTACATCTACGACAGGTAGTTCAGGTGCGGCTACTGTTGGTATTGTGCAATATGCATCATCTTCAAGTGGTCAAACTCCGTCAGGAATTACTGGTGCGGTTACGTCTTTTGACGCGGCGGCGGCACAAACTCAAAGTGGCGGTGGTGGTTACATGTTAAGAACGGCATATACTGCTTCTTTCAGCAGTAAAGCACCTACAGGTACAATTACAGCAACAGGTGTTTCAAACACAACTAATGGCGATGCTTTATTTATGACTGTGTTTAGTTTAACTCCAGCTTAATGAAAGATAAAATAATGACAATACCAGAAATAAGTTTTGAATTTAGTGTTTTAGATAGAAACAAAGCTATAGCTCGTGCAACTAGAAATAAACTTTTAACAGAAACAGATTGGTGGGCTTCTACCGATTTAACCATGACAGATGCACAAACAGCATATCGTCAAGCATTGAGGGCTGTACCTGAACAAGAAGGCTTTCCAGATACTATTACTTGGCCTATAAAGCCAGAATAACTTAATTTAACTAAAGGAGATCAAAATGGCTGAAGATAAAAAGGTTATTACGATTGACAACAAAGAATACACTGAAGATCAACTAACAGATCAGCAAAAAGTCATAATAAATCATGTAAATTCATTAGCGCAAAAAATAGTTTCTGCTGAATTTAATTTAGACCAATTAAAAGTTGGTAAAAATGCTTTTGAAAAAATGCTAGGCGATACTTTAAAAGAACAAGACGCTGTAGAAGAAAAATAATTTTAAAGACGTTATGTTCAATAAATGTTATAAGTAAAATTAATATGTAGTGAACAGGAGATAGATAATGTCATTTTTTCCATTAGGTGCTTCACCTTTAGGCGATGATGGTATTAATAATCGTGTATTAAATGCACAAAGTATTACTACATCTAATCCTTCTGTTCCTACATCTTTACTTGTTCAAAAGCATAATTTTGCTACTGCCAGCTTAGAAACACAAAATCCAACAATAAATACTGTTGTAATATTACAAACAGAAATTATGGATGCTGTAGATATTTCTACTGGCAATGTAAGTATCCCAAGCTTATCAATAAATTCTGAAATAGTATTGTTTACAGGAAATATTGAAACTACTCATATTTTAGATACATCTGAAATTGAGCAAACACATATTGTATTTGGAGCAACTATTGCAACAGAACAGCCAATATTAAATACAGCAAATATTACTGAAAATAATAATTTTAATGCTGTAGCCATTACAACTGGTGCTACACAAGTTCCAGACAATGTAATGTCTGAAGATGAAACCTTTAATACAGGTGTATTAAGTGCTGGCACACCAATATTAGATACCTTTAATATTATTGAAGAAAACACACTTTCTGCACCAAATACAAATACTGAAAGTCCAACACTAGATACAGCAACTCAAACAACATTTAGCGTGCTTTTAACTAATAATCTTAGCACAGGACAAGTTATACTAGGCACTTCTGCATTTAATCAGGGGCAAACGCTAGAAACAGCTAATTTAAATACAGCACCATCTAATTTAGATACGGCAGATATTACTGAAAATAATGCTTTCAGCGCAAACAATATAAATTTAAATCTTCTTATTGTTCCAAGCGTAACGATGCAAGAAGATGAAACGTTTACAACGCCAAATCTTGATAGCCAAGCACCAGACTTAAATACAGTTTCTATTATACAACATCATATTATTGATGGTGCTGATCTTATATCCAACGCACATAATCTTAGTACGGCAGATATAACCGAAAATAATGATTTTAATTCAAATAATATTATTACATTACCTGTTAATGTTAATTCTTCTGCATTCAATCAAAGTCATATATTATTACCAAATGGCATAACAACTGGCACACCTGATGCAATAGAACCAACATTTGCGCTTATTTATAATTTCAATGCAAATAATATTGCTACAAATGCACCAACAATACCAATACTTACTTTTGATATTGGATTGCCACGAATAGTAAATGTTAGCCAAAACTCAAGAAGTGTAGTAACACTAACATCAAGTAGAAATACAGCTTTAACCACAAACAGTAGAAATGAGGCCGCGTAATGCCTTTTACAATAAAAAGAAATGATACAAGCCCAATATTGCAAACAATATTATCTGATGCAAATGGTGCTGTAATGGATTTAACTGCTACAACAGTAAAATTTTATATGAAAAAATACAAAGCAACGACACCAAAAATTAACGCAACAGCCGAAATTGTTGATGAAGATGCTGGTATTGTTCGTTATACATGGCAAGCTGGAGACACTGATACTGCTGGGTCTTATCAAGCAGAATTTCAAATCACTTATGATAATGGCGCAGTGGAAACATTTCCAAACGCTGATTTCATTCAAGTTGATATAATCAATGATTTAGCGTGAGGTTAATATGGCGGGTTTAAAAATAGTAGCACAACCATCAATAGAACCTATTTCTGTTGTAGAAGCTAGAGAACATTTACGACTTGATGATGATGTAGATAAATCACAAATCATGTCTTATATTGTAGCAACACGAGAATGGGCTGAAAACTACACTGGAAGGCACTTCATAAGCAGAACTATGCAAATGTTCTTAGATGGGGCTACACAGGTAGATAATCCCCTTTGGGAAGGCATGAGAACAGGAATTGATGTTATTGATTATAATAACTACATTGAATTTCCTGTAAGCCCTGTTCAATCGGTAAGCTCTATAAAATATTATAACGATAGTGATGTTGTAGCTGTTTGGAATACTTCAAATTATTATGTTGATATAGTTTCACAGCCAGCAAAGATTGTTTTGAGAACTGGCGGCACATATCCAACAGATTTAAGGCCAGCAAACGGCTTAGAAATTAATTTTACTAGCGGATATGGTAGCAATATTACTGATGTGCCAGAAGCAATTAGAGTAGCAATGTTGCAATATTTAACATTTATGTATGAGCATAGGGGCGATTATGATAAAGATGTTAAAGAACCAACCATAATTCAATCATTATTAAACCCATATCGCATTCTAAGCTTTAACTCAAATGCGTATGACAAGATGTTTAAGTCGGGGATTAGCTAATGGGTGTAGGTAGTATGCGTCAGAAAATACAATTGCAGTCTAAAACTGTTGCTCAAGATGGTGGCGGTTCTGGTGCAATTACTGCTTGGACAACATTTGCTACTGTATATGGCACGATTACTACAAAATCTGGCAATCAAAGGCTGTTTGGAGATCAAATAGAACAACCTATGACCCATGTTATTAAGATTAGATTTAGAAGAAATTTAAACTTTTCTAATAGATTAATGTATAAATTTGTAAATTTAGGTGAAGAAGTTACTAGAATATTTAACATTCAAAGCGTTATCAATGTGGATAATAAAGACAAGTATCTCGAAATTACTTGCATTGAGGGGGTGGCAACGTGAAAATTAGCATGAAAGTAACTAAAAGAAATAAAAAATACAGATCAGTTAGCAATGAATATGATAAATTAACAAAACAAATTATATCAATGGCTGGTCAAATGGTTAGAAATACAGCAGTAAAATCTATACAATCTTCAAGCGGTGGTGGTAGAACTTATGGAAATCATACGGCTTCAGCAGAAGGTCAGCCACCAAATACTGATACAGGATTTTTAGCAAGCAATATATTTGCAGTTTATGACGCTGATAAATTGGGTTGTGATATAGAAAGTCGTGCAGATTATTCTGAATATTTAGAATTTGGCACAAAAGATATGAGTGCAAGACCCTTTATGCAACCAGCTTTAGAAGAAAATAGACCTAAAATAAAATCTATGTATCGAAAATTGAAAGCAAGGGGTGTTTAATGTCTTTACATTCGTGGCAATTACAAAAATCAATTTTTACAGCTTTAAATGGTAATGTTACAGGCGTAAGTAGTGCTAATATACCTATTTATGATGATGTTCCAGAAGGTTCTGTATATCCATATGTTGTCATTGGTGAAGAAACTACAAGCAATAATGGCACAAAAACATTAGACGGAGTTGAGCATACAATCACTTTGCACGTTTGGTCTCAATATAGAGGCAGACGAGAAATTAAAGAGATAATGCAATCGGTCTATGAAAAGCTTCACAATACTGCTATAACAGTAACAGGAGCCTCTTTGGTTAATATTAGACAGGAGTTTAGTAATACCTTAGCGGAACAAGACGGAATTACACGGCACGGAGTTATGAGGTTTCGCGCTGTATTGTTTGATAACTAAGGAGTATAAATCATGGCGGCTCAAAAAGGTTCAGCCCTACTACTAAAAATTGGTGCAGATGCTACGGCGGCACCAGCTTCAGATACATACACAACAGTTGGCGGTTTACGTTCAACTGGTATTAGTATGAATGATGAAGCAGTTGATGTAACAACTAAAGACAGCTCTGGGGTTCGTGAACTCTTAGCAAATGGTGGAATACAAACGTGTTCTGTCTCTGGTTCTGGTGTATTTACAGACGCGGCTTCAGAAACAACGCTTAAAAATGCTTTTGGCGGTGCAAACTTTGCAAACTTTGAAATTGTTATACCTGATTTCGGTACATACAAAGGCAAATTCATGGTTGCATCACTAGAATATACTGGTGAACATAATGGCGAAGCTACATATTCAGTAACACTTGAAAATAGTGGTGCATTCGCCTTTACAGCCGCATAAAGGAGACTAAGCATGGCTTGGGAAACACTTACTGTTAATGTAGATGGTGAAAATTACGTTTGCCATGCTCAAGGCTCAACCTTCTCTATACCTTGCTCCTCAAGCCTTGAAGTTGGAAACACCTTCAAGGTGGGTGCGGTAGTTTGGGAAGTTACAGAAGCTATAGATGTAGCACAAAGAAACGAAATACTTTTAATAAATGCGAAAGAGGTCAAGAATGACAAATCCAAAAAGGGGCGAGTTAGTGATAAATCTGGGGGAACAGTCATGGAACTCCAGAGTGACAATGGACGGAATGGCAAAAATTGAACATGCTTGTGGTTGTGGCATAATGAAAGTTTTATCAAGATTGACTGATGCAGATGTTACCACAACAGAAATATGTCAAATTTTACTTCCAGTTGTAAGGGCTGGTGGAAATGATGTTACATTGAAAGATATACAATCTGCGGTTTGGGATGCTGGTTTAGCTGAAGGAATGAAAGCAGTTGGCGAAATTTTAACTAAAGCTTTAATGCCTGAAGGCGATCAATCGGGAAACGTGAAAGCGGCGGTAGCACAGTAGATGAATTACCTTGGTCTGATTGGCTGAAAATAGGATTAGGAAGAATGCAAATGAGACCTAAAGATTTCTGGGATATGAGTTTGCAGGAATTTTTTTCTGCTACAGAAGGTTTTGCTGATTTTCATTCTGGGGGAACACCGCCGCCTCTGGATAAATCAGAGCTTAAAGATATGATGGAAAGGTATCCTGACTAATGGCAACTGTAGACACACTCCTAGTTCGCATTGAAGCTGATATATCTGATTTAAAGCGTGATTTGCGCCGCGCAACAAAAACAGTAGATAAATCTGCTGATAAAATGAAGCGTTCATTCAATCGTATTGGAAAAGTTGCTAAAATAGCAATAGCTGGTGTTGCGGTTAGAGCAATTTCACAAGCCACAGTTAAAATGATTGGCATGGCTTCTGGTGCTGAAGAAATGCAAGGAAAGTCTTCAGTTGTTTTTGGTAAATTTAGAGATGATGTTGTTAGTGCTTTAGATGATTTTGGTAATGAAGTTGGGCGATCAACTTTTGCATTGGAAGGTATGGCTTCTAGTTTACAAGATACCTTTGTTCCAATGGGGTTTGCCAGAGGTGAAGCGGCTAAACTGTCAGTAGAAATGACAAAATTGGCTGTTGATGTAGGTTCATTCAATGATGCCAATGAAGTTGATACAATGCGTGCTTTTCAAAGTGCATTGGTTGGAAACCATGAAACTGTAAGACGCTTTGGTGTTGTAATAACTGAAGCAACATTAAATCAAGAATTGCTAACAATGGGCATTGAAGGAGGTGCAAGAGCCGCTTCAAATGCTGAAAAAGTACAAGCAAGAATGAACTTGATTATGAAAGGCACTACAGATGCACAAGGTGATGCCGCCAGAACATCAACAAGTTTTGCAAATGAATTAAGAGCATTGAAGGCTAATTTCAGTGAATTTATTACAGAATTAGGAATGTTATTTTTACCCATTGCTACAAAAGTAATTAAAGCTTTAAATGTGGCAACTGATGCAGTGCGAGGATTGTTTAGTGCATTGCGTTCTGATGATAAGCCAGCCAGTAGCATAGAGTCTGTAGAAGAATCTGTAGAACTTGCAAAGCAAGCTTTAGTTGATTTTGAAAAAGAATATAAAAGGGTTGTCGATTTAGCTGAAGGTGGTGACAATAAAGCCGCCGATAATATAGACGGCATGATAAAAAGAAGAGAAATATTAACAGAAAATTTAAAAAAACAACAAAAAATACTCGAAGATTTAATTAAAACACAACAAGCGGAAGCTGATACAGCACAAGCGGCAGAAATATTATCGCCAGACACAACCCAATTTGATGCTGAAATGAATAAACAAGCTAAAGCATTTAGGGATGCAGGGTTATTGGCGGCTGGCTATTCACAAGCACTTATTGATGCCGCAGAAGCCGCTGGTACACTCAATCAATTAAATATTAGTAAAGATGGTTCAATTATAGAAGGCACATTGGGCAGTGAAGGTTTTAGGCAATTAGAATTATTGCAAGCCGCAACTGATAAAATTGCAATGATTAAGCAACAAATAGCAGATAAATCTGCTGTTGAAGCTGAAGCTGTTAAACATTCTGCCGCATTAAATGAAAAATTTGCTGAAACAAAAGAAATGGCTGAAAATTTGGTTGACCCATTAAAAGCCACAAAAGATCAAATGGAAGCATTAAGATTAGCATTTCTTATGGGAAAAATTGATGCTGAATTATTTAAAGAAGCTATGGCAATTTTGAGTGAAAGTTTAACAACACAAACACCAATAATGGAAACATTTAATTCATCAGTTGCAACTATGGCTCAAAACTTTTCAAATTCTTTGGCAGATATGATGGTAAGTGGAAAAATGAATTTAGATGGTTTAAAGGATATATTTAAAAGTTTTGTTAAAACAATGCTGGCAAAAGCAATTGAATTATTTTTTATAAATCAAATGATGAACGCTATTTTTGGCGGTGTAACAGGATATGTACCATTACCACAAATGAATTTAAGCGGCAGAGCGTCTGGTGGTAATGTAAATTCAAATCAACCTTATTTAGTTGGTGAACGTGGACCTGAATTATTTGTTCCATCTTCTGCTGGTAATGTAATGAACAATGCTAACACAAAATCAATTGGCGGCGGCGGTGCT
>VMHT01135145.1_pt1 | contig 13656 bp, 11 predicted proteins | sample 4693611 | NCBI WGS metagenome assembly VMHT01 (sample SAMN12280063, study PRJNA550983) | marine metagenome | isolation source: seawater sampled from same location over 5 years 0.02-0.2 micron viral filtrate | place: USA: collected off the coast of southern California halfway between the port... ... | reverse complement strand
CAAGGTTGCAGCATATTCTTGTTGTTTTTTACGTGCTGTGATAGCAGCAGAAAGCACTTCAGCAGTATCAGAAAGCTGCGCTTCAAGCCATTCAACAGCTTTTTCTTCGGTTACTTCTGCAAGAGGAGTGTCACCGTAGGGTTCAGCAAGTTTAAATTGATTAGAAAGGGAGCCATCTTCATTGGTAAAAACCCAATTAACAGTAACAACCTTTTCGTTGCTGTCTACGATCATTTGTGAAATTGAAAAAGTCACTGGATTGATGCAATGGGGTGAATGGATTATGCGCTTTCTAGCGCTGCGACTTTAGCTGAGAGTTCAGCAACTGCTCCAAGCAATTTCATAATGAGCGCATCATGACTAATGCCCTTGTAACTGTCGTCCAGCTCTTCGTATGTTGCTGGTGTGACGTTACCTTCTTCGTCAGTAGTTTCAGGAGTTAACTCAACACCTTGCTTAGTGCGAGCAATGGTCTTGGTAAGAGTAGGGCAGACTTTTTCAACTTCTTGGGCAATTAAACCAAGTTGACGAGTAGCACGTATCTCGTCGTTTACAGGAGCATCTTCGTTCCAATCAAAGTTTTTGAGCAGCTCGCCAAGAGCTTTTACATCAGCTAATTGTGAGTTAGCAGCTGCAATGTTTTTCTTGAATCTTTCGTCGGAAGTACCAACAGTTGTGCCGTTGATCGTTCCTGCAAACGTGGCGCTGCCGTCATTATTTAAGGTCAGTGAAGTATAACTAGGAGCACCATCACTAGCGCTAACCCTGAACTCAAGACTGCCTACAGTGGAACCATCAGAACCATAAGCTCTAATTTGTGAAACGTTGGCACTTTCTTGGCTGATTTTTAATGAACTTGCAGTGTTGACAGTATTTTGACCTGTTGTTGAAATAACACCAGCAAAATTGGCACTCCCATTGGCAAAGATACTTACGTTAGTAACACTACTGCTGCCATCTTTTCTGCCGCCTATAAAAACCGGGCTTGTACTTGCGTTTACACCAGAATCCCTGAAAGCTTGGACTGCGCCACTCCCCAGAAAAACAGCAGCTGCTGTAGTTGATGAAAAGCTACCAATTTCAACAGCACCAGAAGTAGTAACATTGCCCCCAAAAGTAGCGGCGCCAGCAAACGTAGAATTGCCAGAAGATTGTGTTATATTACCCCCAAAAGTAGCGGCGCCATTAACCTCTAGCTTTGCTGAAGGACTTGACACTCCAATCCCAACGTTTCCAGAGCTGTTAATGCGCATCGCTTCGACAGGGCCAGCTCCTTGTTCAGTTGAAAACAACAATTCTGAATTGTTAGTTGACGAACCTAAACTTTGAATCGTGCAATCAGTAAAAGCAGTTCCAGTACGATTCCTAAAGTAAATAGTACTTCCTGTATTGTTACCTGTTCCCAGGTTTTCTAGAAATAGTAAATCTGGTGAGTTCGTTGAATCAGTAGCACTAATATGAAGCTTTGCTGAAGTACTCGCAGCTCCAATCCCAACATTTCCCGAGCTGTCGATTGTTAGCCTGTTTGTTCCACCTGTTGAGAAACCAAGTTGATTAGTTGCAACTTGGTACATCCCCGTGTCTGGGTCTGCGTCAAATGCAAATGCCGGGGCACTTGCGCTTCCGCTGCCCGCATTTTCAAGCAGATCTGCAATTGTTACTTTCTTGGTGGTATTTGCGGTGACGTCAACAATCGGCAATACGTCAGTACTGGCTGGGTCAGTGGTTACCGTAAGTTCCGTGATCTTAACGTTAGCCACAGGTCAACCTCTGTCGTAAAGAGCAGTATTTACCAAGTTTAGCTCATGCTTCTAACGCAGCAACGCGAGCGGTAAGCGCCTCCACCTGGGTTGACAGCTCTTTTACTGCATTGACCAGTACTGGAATCATCTCGGTGTAGCGCATTGCAAGCATTGTTGGAGCGTCACCTGCTTCGCCCTCAATCGGGTCGTTTGTGTCGTAAACACTTTCAGGCAGTATGGGTTGCACGTCTTGAGCACTAAACCCGAGACGTTCTCCTGAAGCATTGTTGTAGGTAAAACGTATGGGGTTTAACTCTTTAATTTTTGACAATCCTGGAACAGGGGTGTCCAATAATGTTTTAAGGCGTATGTCAGAAGTCTGATCACCAACAACTGATCCTTGTGTGCCGCCAATGTTATTATCTAAATTTGTAATCCTTAATTTATCGTCTGTTCCAGCAAAAATATTTTGCTTCTGTGTATTCCCTTCAGCCAGTCGAATAAATCCGGTTGGAACGGTTGACCCGGCTGAGTAAGTACCAACCTGGCGAATACCTAGCAGTGCGAACCCTTTGTCTGCGTCTGACCTCTCTACCTGTATTGTTAATTCGGCGTTTGTCGCAAGAGACGTTGTTGTTTTTAAAGTGCTTGGGATCTGGTCAGCATTGATCGTTCCAGCAAGATTGCTAGCGTTCAGGCTTGTAAGGCCAGCACCGCCTCCGCTAAATTCTGTGGCGGTACACGTACCACTAAAACTGCCTCCGCTGTTTACGCTAAATTCGCCATCATCAATTATTCTCCTGCCAAAAATATACGCATCGTTAGTGTCGCTCTCTAATTGCATCGGGTAGGGCTGGTCATCGTCCCAATTGCCAGAACTGCCGTCTGAATCGCGTAAAATATAGAACTTGTTTGAGGCTACATGAATATAGAAATCATGCCCACCGCTGGTGGTGTTTTCAAATAATATTTGCGGGCTAACTCCGCTAATAACGATTTCTGAGTTTTGAGTATCGTTAAACGTTCCATTAATTTTTAACCCTCTGCTCATCGTTACACGACTTTTTTTAAAGTCAAAATTGTACTCAGTAGCAGCGGTGGTGGTATTATTAGGAAGAATAGCAAAAGCATAATTATTATTGGGGGTGTCGTGCTGACGCAGGCTAAAATTGCCATCACTTTGGACAAGAATAAAAGGCGAAAAATTAGTTTCACTAAATTGAACGAAAGGAGCGCCGCTCGCAATGACAATATCTGGGAAACTTCCGTTTAAATTCAAGTGCTGTCTAAGCGTTATCCATGCATTGTTGGAGCTATTTCGTATTTTTAATATATGGTTAGAGGTGTCCTGTGTGTCTACCCAGTACATATAAGCAAACGTAGAGCTAGGCGCGGTTGAGTTGCTGTTGTTGCTGACGATTGCTTGCAGTGCATTGTTGATGTCATCCCTGACGTCTGAACCCGAAGCGTTGTCAATTACATAATCATGAAAAGCCATGAGCTATCGGGAGTAACGGGAACATTGTTCTCTCATCCTAAACCCCTCTGCCGTAGCCAACAGCTATGTAGGTGAAATTTTTGTCTACAGGAGTTCCGTTTGAATCTTTGATTTCCACAGTGAAATTAGTCCCAGTGACGCTGTTGACGTTAACAGTATCACCGCTAGCACTATTGTGAACAGTTATGGCGACGCTAGGTTCATAAGCACTTCCGCCACTAAAACCAGTAAAGAACGGTTTTTCAAACGTTACGGTCTTGGCACTAGTCCCAGACGCAATTGTTCCATTGCTGTTGTCTTGTCTCCGCTGGAACGTTGCTTTATAGCCAAGTTGATCAATCTCAATATTTTGAGCAACGTCTTCACTGGTCAACTCTGCTTTGAATTGGAACGATCTACCTCTAAACGTTCCAGAGGCAAACGGTCGCCAAGGGTCTGAGTTGGATGGAGTCGCGTTAGTTGAGGACCGAACATATAACTGAGCGTTTACAGCGTCTGCGATTACCCCATCAAAATCTTCCCATGTATTGATAAGCTCCGTCCGTTGGTTAAATAAGCCTCCATCTGGATAGAAACCTCGCGTTACAAAATGTTTTTCTAGGTCCAGTGAGAACGTGCCACCCAAGTCAAGAGTGTTTGGGAATATGTATTCTGCACTTGTTAATACGTTGCCATTACTTGAGCTAATAATTAGGCCGTCAAGACCGCTGTCAAACTCACAGTTTGTTTTTGTACCATTAAATTTAGGGCTTGTCGTGTCTTCTCGATGTGCTTCAACAAGCAGCCTGCCTAAAGTATCAGGCAGATCGACAATAACGCGTGCTGCATTCCTGCTTTTTTTGCCCCCTTCATCTTCAAACTTAACCAGTATTTCTCCTTCAACTAAAGACACTGTCGCTTCCGTTGAGTTACCAGGAACGGCCTTAACTAAATCTGTAGAGTTTGACCATGTAGCTGTTCCGTCTGTTCTATTACTGTGTCGAATATGCACCTTGCCGTTTACCTTTACGTCTAGATCAACGGTTTCGTCCCAGCGCAAACGTGCCGAGTTTGCCGAGATTGGTTCAATCGAAAGATTTTGAACATCGCCTGGCCTGGTATTTTTGCCGCTTATGTTAAAAGTTCCTTCTAATTTTTTACTCTGTTTGCCTAGATAATTTATTGCCCTGACTTTAACGGTTATTTCTCCTTCTTGTAGATTGTGTTTAGTAAAACTCTGCTCGCTGGTAACAAATTTAGTTCCGTTCTCGCCTGGTCCGCTAAATTTTACTGAAAACTCGGAAAGGTTTGCTCGATTGTGTTGCCAACTAATATCACAAGCTGTGTGAATAGTCTGTCCTTCTTGATATATATATTGATTAAAAGTTAAATCAGTAGGTGCTGTTGGCTTTGCCTCTAGCAATGTTATGTCTCGGTGCTCAATTGGCTCGTCTTCTTCAACAGCATTATAAATACTTTCGTTGTATGCAAGGGCGCTTACGCCATAAATTCCATCGCCTTGTTCAACGACTGACAATACACGAAACTTTTGTACTTGTACGTCACTGGTTTCAATCATATAAACTGTATTAGCCTTTGGCTCTTCACTAAAATTAGAAGAAACAGTAATGACAGTTGTCAGTGTGGGAGATATTAACGGGTCTCCTGCTTGTGTCATTAAATTTTTAAATGTATCATTTTCGTCTATTGACGTTTCCAAAGAGCTGTCAGATGTAGCAATGCGGTTTATCTGTCTTGTTTCTACCAAGCCGGTTGGCATTAATACAGATATTTTTGCACCTGTCTCAGGTAAGTCATTATTGATTAAAAAGTTTTCTATGCTATCAATTGTTATTGCTGATGTTGTTGCTGAAGCGACACGACCGCTTCGACGTGTTCCAGCTCTTAAAGGATCAGCAACATCAATAACCATGCCAGGCCGCAGGATTATTCCGCTGTCTATTGAAATGGCAAACTGGCACGTTTCTGTTAAATTCTGCTCTGACAGCAATGCCCAGCGGCCAAGCCTTTGAGCTTGTTTTTGGCTGTAACAACCAATCGATTTAATGTCTTTTTTAATAATGCCATATTTTTCTATTGCATCCTGATCTTCAACGTACTCGTACTGCACCTCCCCTTGCATGTCATAAGACTGCCAAGCCACGCAAGCGACAGTATGTCGAGCCTTGTGAGACGTTCCAGAGTAAGTAAACAACCCTTCAACTACGTTTGCCTGTCCAATCAAGTATTGGGCGTCTGCAGGCTTGTCTTGCAGAAGGACTAGGCTCCCTGCACCGTAATAAGCAATCCCTCTAAATACAGCCGTTAATTCACTAATAACGTTGTAAATTTCTTTTCTACTGTTGATTAAAAGGTTTAGGCTGAATCTCGGATCGTCTGAATTTTCTATCTTTGCGTTGCAGTATTTACTTATTTCAAAGAAGTCAAACTTATCTAGCGATGACTCTGGAATGCCTGCCCCATAGCGAGTATTGGTAAGCAGGTCATATAAACACCAAGCAGGACATGCCGTCCATTTTGGGTCTGTCTGAAATGTTCCGTTCCAAACACCGTTCTTAGGGTAATTTATCCTCCCTGTTGCGCTAGCTACTTTTACTTCTTCTGCGTTAGAAACAATAATGCTTGGAATTTTTACTTTGATGCCTTTGATCTCATACTTGCGCTGTGGGATGCTGTTAAATGATTTTGCGTTAAGGCGCAAAGCAACTAGCGCAGAGTGCGGATAGCGCATTTTTTCGTTTATTATTTCTACGTATTGGCTGAAAATAAATTCAGTAAATCGTTCTCTAGGTGTTTTTGTTAAATCATCATTACCCGTTACTTTTGTTACAGTTAATTCAACTGCGTCATACGTATCAGTGATGGTGTCAATATCAATTAGGTGATCCCTCTGGAAAGAAGACTGTGTTTTGCCTTTGATGTCGTACTCGAAAGTTTTTGAATTACCAACTGTAACGTTATTATTTTTGTAAGTGCGTGTTATACTATAAGTAACTTTACGGTCTTTAAACTCGCCGTTTTCAAGTTTATATAAAGCAGGAAAAGTAAGCGTAATTCGTACTTGATCGACGTTTAAATTGATTATAGTTTGCGTTACTGGGGCACCATTATTAACTGTTGTATTAACGTTTGTTGGGCTTGCTGGTTCAGCAAAATCTTTAATAGGCTCTTGGTTGTGCGTCCCAGTCGTTTTTTCTATCTGCAGGTCTTCTTCTCCTCCTTCTTCATCGTCGCCAAAATTAGGATTGTCATCCTCATCAAACAATGGCGTTCCATCGATGAAGATGCTTTTGTTGCCGTCAACAAGACCTTCGATCTCACCTTCGCTGATAAGATCGACGATTCTTACGTGCTGGACTGATTCAAGCTCTTTAAAGTTACTCATTTTCTCTTGCGTAATCTACGTCAAAGTTAGCCGATAACACCGCCGATCCAGCAAACACGCGTCCATACGCAATTGGGACCGGTAGCCCCTGCCTAGCTGTATTGGCAATGTTTGAAAAGTAGAATGACGGGTTGTCGTCTAGCAACTCTTGAGGCTTGGGCTGAGGCGATAAAACCTCGGCTACGCCGCTTAAAACCAAACCAATGCCAATATTGCCTGCGGCTGCTGCAAAGTATGCAGCAGTTGAAATTGTTGCTCCGGTTGCGGCAGCGGCTGAGGCTGAAAACCCAGCTGCGGTAAATCCAGCAGTAGTGGGCACCGCAATAGCAAGAGTAATCAACGCAGCACCAAGCAGGATTCGGCCTAAGCCTCCCCCCGCTCCAGCGATAACGGGTGTAATACTAAAAACCTCTCTGTCGCTATAAGGCAATAACAATGGAGACACATCTTCCTCTGTAACTTCTATGTTGCCGACAGAAACTTTGTAGCCAACACCATCTTTCTCGCTGTCAATCATCCATTTCGCTAGATCTGGAAAATTAGCACATAACCCTCTTAGTGCCTGCGCTGGTGTCGTTACGTCAAACTCAAAACGGCATTGGCCTAGGCGTTTTTGTAACGCTCCATAGACCTTAACGACTTTCATGCCTTAAGGCGCAGTGCGTACTCCTGCCATAATAACTCGTTCCACCGCAGTACACATCCGTGCTGGACAACCTGCCTTGCATATGGTGCAGCACTTTTTGGTCACCCAGGTAAATCGCTGCATGGTTTGGGACCGGGGAAGCAATTGACATCAGCAGAAGATCGCCACGTCTTACGTGCTCGACTGGTATTTCAGTAAAGCCTTGGCTTGCAAAATTGTCTAGATAAAGGTTTTGGCCTTTGTCCCACCACCCATCCCGACGTTCAAAATCGTCAAGAACAACTCCAAGCTCCCGTGCATACCAGTCACGTACCAGGGTGTAGCAGTCCACAACGCCGTGAACAAACTCTCTTCCGACGTAAGACAGCTTGTAGCCAGATGGCTCGCAATAGCCCCAATTCTTAGTTTGCGGGTTAACGATGACCCATGGAACGTCTGATGCTTCACATGCAACACGGTCTGCTTCTGAAGGTGTTGGCGGTGTTTTTGGGTGGCTATGGACCACCGCAATGATTTCGCCTTTGTCTTCTACTTCAGCCCAACCGTCTAAAACGAAGTGTTCATGTGGGGTTTCAGCAATGTTGTTGCGCGGAAAATAACGCTGCCTTCCTTTGACTACTGCGATTAAACCGCAGATTTCTTTGTCTAAGTCAGACTGCGCGTGATCTAAAATTTCTTCACGCAACGGCCAGTTAATATCAATCATTTAAATAGACCCGCTCCAGGGAACCCGCCAAAAGGCAACGAGTCTGAAAAACGCAGGCGACAGCTCTCTAAACGTTTACCGCATACATCTTCTGACTTTTTGGCGACAGTGTTACCGTCAGCATCAAAATAATTATCTCCGTTGTAACCACAAGTTCCTGACTCCCTGTATTTCCACTGGCAGATGTTGGCAATAATTTGGCGTTTGGGTAACTTCTGGCCTGCTACGTCAAATTTGCTGGCTAGCTCAAAAGTGACGCTATCTCGGTTTTCATTTGCTTTGCGATCAATAAACCAAACTTCATCAGGAAATTTAGCGTAAGGGTCTTTAGTTGTTTCATCATCTAAAAAACGCTTTAATGTTCTAATTCGTCGAACCTCTGACAAGCCTAAGTCGTTGCCAGGCGTTATTCCGTTTGCGTCCAACAATAATGCTGTCATGACGTTATCTAAGTTGGTAATTGTCAACGTGGGGCGGGGCAGTGTTCCGGTGTTGCGATATTCAAATCCATCGGCAACAACAGGCAACCTTGTGTATGTATTGCTGTTCCATACGATATTGCCACTTATGTCTGCGTTAGAGCCAGCATGAAAACGAATTGGCGTGGGGTTCTCATCACTTGTATTAAGAGTGCTTACTAGCCGCAACTCAAATAATTCAATAATCGCGCTAGGAGCAAGCTGAGATAAAGACTCATAAGCAGACTGAATTGCCTGCCATGTACATGTATTATCTACGACCGTATTACCTAAGCGTTGCGGCCATTGCGGTTCGGTTGTTGAATCTGACGTTCCAGCTGTGGTGCATCGGAAAAATAAGCCCGAACCTAGTTCAAAATACGCTGATGTAGCAGAAGGGCGAACAATGTCCCCGACAGAAAATGCTGTACTAGCCGCCCATGCTGAAACTGGCATTACGGTTCAAATACTTGACGGAACGTTGCTTGAATCGTAGCTCTGTTTAGGTAAGGGATGCTTTTACTCCATTGTTCGCATACAAATTTTGCACTAGCGGTCTCGCCTGGAGGCGTAAACGTAAAACTAGCATTATCTGTAGCCCTTAAATCTAAAAACGTTTCAATCGTATCTGCTTCTGTTTCTGATACTTCAAACGTTAGATTGTAAATTTTAGGGTTTTGATTTAGGCCGTAGGTTAGACGTTGCTCGTAGCCATCGCCAAACTGCACTTTGCGGACAGCTGGCGCACTGCTCTTTTGCGTGCCGTACGTTGGCAATATTGAAGGAAAATTAGCCATCAGACAGCCAGCAAGCCTCCAGGTCGTTTTTGCTTGATCAGTTCTTGTTGTACTGCAACACCAATAGCCTTGCCAAGTTGCGAAGCTTGTTCAGCGTTGCCTTCAACAGACGAACCAGAGGCATCTACGTTTACCGTCACGTTAGCGCTGCCCATAGCATTGTTTGGAACGATATTACCTTGCGCTCCAGGGACAAACAACTCAGGGCCACGCTCGCCGACTAAATAAGGTCGTCCTGTTCCAACAGGGCCTCCATTAGCACGTGGGGTAAAACCGCTTACGTCGGTGTTTGCTCCGATGCCTGAATAGCTTTGAATTTGATTCAAGCTATTCGTGTTAATTGCTTTGCCACCAGATCCCGGCACGCCAGCAAACATACGAGCAACACCAATCGCGATATACTGCGCAATCATCTGCTTAGCTGCATCCATCAACATCGACGCAATGCTGCGAAGAAAGTCTGCAAACGCCTCCTCTGCAGTCTTTGTGCCCTCAACAACTGCAAGCAGGCTGTCAAACAGCGAGTCCGTTACTGGAACGGTAACGGCCATTGCGTCTGTAAATCGCGCCTGTGCTATCGCAGCAGCATCGATCGAAGGCTGAAGCCTTTCGTAGGAGTCTCTTACTGCTTCAAGATCTTCTAATTTAAACTGCTGAGCCAGAATTACATCTTCATCAACTCTTTCATCTCTAAGTCTTTGAATGCGCTGCTGCAGCTTCCCAATGTGCTCGTTATAGGCTTCAAGCTGTGCAGCTGAACGACCAATAGTTTGCTCTTTAAAGTCTTCGCTTCGGCCGAAGAATCCAAATCCTGTGCCAGAAAGAGCAGCTGTTCTTTCAAAGTCCATGCTGCGAATTTGCAGCTTGGCGTTGCGCTCTGACTGAAGCCTCAACAACTCACGGTTGTCCTCGATTTCTTGCTTTCGATTCTGACGCAGAACCTCCGCCTGACGATTCCGCTCCAACTGCAATTCCGTTGCTCGTTTTTCGAGTTTGAGTGCAAGGTCAAATTTTTCGTTGATTTCATCACGAACTTCGCCTTCAATCTTCCCGACAAGAGCCTGCTCGCGCTGCAGATCAAGAGTATTAAGACGTAGTTTTGACTCCAGCTGAAGCTCTGTTTGCCGACGCTCAAAAGATTGCTCTTCAGAACTTGACATGTCGAGCATTGCAAGCTGCGCTCCACCTAGCTGTTGGAGCAAAGAAATAGTTGCTTGCTGGAGAGAAGAAACTTCTGCGTTGATTGCTCGCTCAACCGTGAGGACATTGTTGGCATTATTAAGACTCGCTCTGTCTAAAATGCCTTCTTTTTCTTTGAGATCATTTCGCAGTTCTAAAATTAAATTAGTGTCTTTATTGACGCGACCGTTTTCTTCATTTAGCGCTTTTCGAACATTATTAACATCGTTTTGTGCTTTTTCGATGGCAAGAATGCCTTCTGCTCGCGCAAAATCATCGCGACGAGCTGTCAAGCGGGTGCGCACCAAGTCAGTTTCTTTTTCTTGAATGCTTGCCTGCTGTTCTAAAACGTCACGGAGAATTTTGTTTAAAGTTACACTTTTACTGGTCTCTCCGTTGATCTCTCTGGTGTATTGAGCAATAACAGCATAAAGACCTTCTCGTTGAGCAAGAAGAGTGTTTAATTCCTGCTCTTCACCTATGGACAAGAGATCCTGCCCCTGCAACTGTTCAATTCTTGGCGCTAATACAGCTACGTCGCGTTCAAAGCGACTACGAGATTTTTCTGCAGTGCTTTGACCTCCGCCAGTTCCAGTAAATCTTTTAATTATCTCCAAAAACCCACGAAGAGGCCCTGAAATAAAATCCTGAAGTTGAACCCCAAGCTCTGCCATAACTTGGTCAAATTCCCTAGAAGTTCGACCAAGCTCTTGAAACCTTTTTAACGCGCCAGCTCCATACGCATCTTCAAACGCATTGCGAGCGGCTGTTGCGACTTCAGAGCCTCGTCCCTGAGAAACGAGAAACTCTGCCGTGCCTGCAAAGCCAGGCTGCGTTGATGTTCCTAGCTTTGGAATAAGTTGATTTACATTTTTAGTAAGTTTGTTAAAAACTTTTCCGGTGTTAAAAGCAGCTTGTCCAAGCTTGTCGAGCTGCTGACCAAGCGCACCACCCAAAACGCTGCCGCCAAACCCTCCAAAAGCCCCTAACGTTCCGCCAATAACTGCTCCTGGACCTCCGCCAAACAACAGCGGGAAACCAGCGCCTGCAGCAAAATTAGTAGCAATTCTGCCTGTTCTTCGTTTTTTTGCTCTCTCATCTATTTTTCTCTGCCTTTCAAGTTTTTTGTTTTCCCTATCTATTGCATCTGAGTTTTTCTTGCGAGCCCTAGCCTCTTCTTCTTTGAGTTTTTTCTTGGTGCGTAAAGTTCTAAGCAGATTTTCTCTTCTTTCTAGCTGAGCCTCGCGGTCTTCAAGGCTCATCAAGCCCTTTTGAGCACGTCGTGCATTTTCTGTTGCACGCGCAATGTCGTTTAGTTCTTTTTCGGCTTTTTGTATGACTGCGGTAAATTCATTAAAGACACCTGTACCTTTTTTAGTATTTGCAGCTAGTTCAGAAAACGCACTAATTGTGTCGCGTATTGCTACTTCTGTTTTACCTACACTTTTTGTCCCTTTATTTATATCCTTTGCCAGTTGAATTACTTTTTTTCTTGCGTCCCCAAGCCTCTCTAGTCGCGCCGCTCCACCAATGTTTGCAAGGTTTAACGGCTTATCATTTATACGCCTGACAATATCTTCAAGCGCTTTTGCGCCACGAATTGCTCTATCAACAGCGCTTTGACCGTTAAGCCGTAGGTCTAGGTTGATCCCAAAATTAGCCACGGCTAGACGGCGACCTCACTCAATCCTACCGCCTAGACATTGTTTGCGCCCTATTGGCAGTTTTGGCATTCTGGATCGCTTTCTCTTCCTGCTCGTTCTTTAACTCGAAGAACGCAGCCCAACCGATCAGCTCTTCTTGTGTCAACGTCTGTGAGAGCTGAGCAACCGTCATGCCCAGCTCCTTCGCTAACGCATAAAGAAAAAACCAATCGCCATTAGCTTTTGAAGTCTGCCTTCGCTTCCTCCACCTTGTTTTCCGTTCCAGAAGACAGCATTGCTAACTGAATGTCCTGGAGCACTGCAGCCTCAACAGAGTTCTTCAGCACAGCCTTTTCGCCATCCTGAAAAAGACGCTTGCCATCAGCATCCAACGCCTTGCGAATCATCATGCCGAGCGCAAAATCGCTAGCTTCATCGGAATCAGCAGTCTTTTGGATTGACTCGCGCTCAGCGATGGTCAAGGGGTGCCAGTAAATTTCCAGCACCACTTCGCCGTCCTGCTCAACCGCGTGCTTATACAGCTGACTGACACCAAACTTGTTACGAAGAAGCTCTACAGCTCGCATTGAGTAGTTACTCGCTTTAAATACAATACTACGTTGTCGCCGTAAATTGGCAAGAAATTATGCCGACAAAGTGCGATCTGTCTTCGATGTTTAAAGGCGTAGGACCGACAATATCGAGCACACGCGGTATGACTCCGGTCATTCCTCCGAGGTTGTCGCCTGCTTGCGTAAGAAGTTCCTTGCCGTCTTGCGTGTTAAAACGCCTAAAAAACAAACTGGCGTGACCCGGCTCGTTTACAGAAGTCAGCCCATCAATGACTGATTGGCTAATTGCAAAAAGTTCTGCCGTGCCAGTGGATTTAGGTACATACACGTTGCACTGGATCGTTCCAGCGTAATAAGCCTGGGCGGCTCCTTGGTTTTGCAGTGTTGACTGCCCAAAGTTAACCGTCATTAAAATGTATTTCTTCGTTTTGCCGGGCGTTGTAAACGCCATGTTGTCGTAGACCATAAGCACCGTGTTATCCGCTGCTGCGACAGCATCCGTTACAGCCTTTTCAAAAGCAGCGCGGGCGTTTACGAGAGTCATGCTTACAGCTCGCTATAGCCAGTGTAAATCTTGCCAGCTTGCGTGCCAAACGTTCCAATGCCCTGCCTACCGCCAACAGAGATCTTGGGCGTGCGCTCTTTGAATGCTTCTTTAACCAGCTTTTTCATCTCCGGTCCCTGCACAAACTGCTGAACCTTGCCGCTTTCTAACGCATAAATCGAATACTCAGCAGTGTTGCCGATGTAGACGCGACGTTTGTAGCTGTAAGCCTTATCCGGCGGATAGAACCTTGGATCAATTTTGTACTCCTTGCTAGTGGGATCTTGACGCTTTCGCTTCCTGATTCCTGACCACGGCTCTTCAACCTTGTCTTCAGCAACGATTGGAGACGTGTGGGCCTTCCAGCTCGAAGCAAAAAATCCGGTGTAAACCGGACTTCGTTTCTTCGTCGCCAAACGACGCATAATCGTAGCAATTAGCCTGTTAAAGCTTTCCTGAAGATAGGCTTCGGTTGCATCTTTAATT
>VMHT01039732.1_pt1 | contig 13656 bp, 15 predicted proteins | sample 4693611 | NCBI WGS metagenome assembly VMHT01 (sample SAMN12280063, study PRJNA550983) | marine metagenome | isolation source: seawater sampled from same location over 5 years 0.02-0.2 micron viral filtrate | place: USA: collected off the coast of southern California halfway between the port... ... | reverse complement strand
CTATAAGGCAGGAGGGTACATTCAGATTGAAATCCCTAAATGTGAAGTCAAGTACAGTGACATTGATATTTCTGCTCACCCGGAAGAACATCCCAGAGACCCTGATAAGTTCAAATTAGAATGGGATAAATTCAATTTGTGGCCTTTGGTCATGAAAAACCCTGAAACAGTAGAGCGGGCCTACTCTATGGCTTCTTATCCTGCAGAAGGGCGGGAGATCATGCTCAACGTAAGGATTGCTACCCCACCTTGGGATCGTAATAAAAATGGGTGGATGGATGTCAATCCCGGAGTGGCTTCATCCTATATATTTTCTAAAAAAGCCGGGGACAAGGTTACTATTTCCGGCCCTTACGGAGAATTTTTTATCAATCACTCCGAGGCTGAAATGCTCTATGTGGGTGGAGGTGCCGGAATGGCCCCCATGCGTTCTCATTTATACGAGCTCTTTAGAACCCTCAAAACCGGAAGAAAAGTTACTTTTTGGTACGGGGGGCGCTCCAAAAGAGAGCTGTTTTACTTAGACCATTTTAAAGCCTTAGAAAAAGATTTCCCCAATTTTAAATTTTACGTCGCTTTGTCAGAACCCATGGAGGAAGACAATTGGAAAATCAAAGATGGTTTGGACGGAGAGGGTGATGGATTCAAAGGTTTTGTCCATCAGTGTTTGATCGACAACTACCTCAACGACCACGAAGCGCCTGAAGACATCGAAGTCTATTTCTGTGGGCCACCCTTGATGAACCAAGCGGTAGAAAAGATGGCCGACGATTTTGGTATCCCACCTGAGAACGTAAGATTTGACGATTTTGGGGGATAATGCTTAACGAAGCAGAAATTCATCAATTGGCGATGAAGGAGGTGGGAGATCACCTTTCTCAAGAGGGGTATGATTTTTTGGCTGTCAACTCTCAACTTAAAAAAGACCCGCAGTTTGTCTGTCTTAAAGACCAAAAACTTCATTTTATTGTAGTCAGAGGATTTTTGTACCCTGACAATCCCAAAAAATTTGATGTTCAATTGATGGAACAAGTCAAAGATCACGGCATCAAATACAAAGCCGCCACCTATTTTGCGGGGGTGGGTTTTGCCAATGCACGGGATTATGAACTGCCTTTAACTAAAAACGACAGCTATGCGGTCAATTTTGACGGGCTTCAAATTATGGAATAGCCTGATCCTTTGCGGAGTCCTTTTTTCCTGTAGTAAAATTCCTACAAAAGCCAAACGCCTACAGGGCTTTGCGCTGGGTACTTCGTACAACATCCAATATGTAGCTAATGTACCCGAGGATGAGATTCAAAACGGTATTGATTCCATATTTTATGTACTTAACAAATCTCTTTCTACCTATTTGCCTCAATCCGATATTTCCAAGATCAATAGGGGAGATACTACTGTGGTGGTCGATCATCATTTTAGGGCAGTTTTTGTTAAAGCTACAGAAGTTTGGAAGGCCACAGACGGTTATTTTGATCCTACCGTTGGTGCTTTAGTCAATGCCTATGGATTTGGGCCCGCAAAAGCCATCAACGACTTGAATCTCCAACAAAAAGACAGTTTGCTCTCACTTACCGGTTGGCAAAAACTAAGACTCATGGAAAACCATACCATAAAAAAGGAATCTCCTGATATTTATATAGATTTTAATGCCTTGGCAAAAGGCTATACTGTAGATATTGTAGCAGATTTCCTTCTTAAGTCAGGCAGCTTTAACTTTATGGTGGAGATCGGAGGTGAAATTGTCGCAAAGGGAAATAGTCCCAAAACCACAAAACCCTGGAAAATAGCCATTGACGATCCCCGACAGGGGGAACAACGCCAGTTTTTACAGACCCTATCTCTTAAAAATCAGGCCTTGGCAAGCTCAGGCAACTACCGTAAGTACCGGTTAGATCCCATTTCCGGTGAACGATTTGTACACTCTATCAATCCCCTCAACGGATCTGCCTTAAAAACCAATATCCTCAGTACCTCTGTCAAAGCTCCGGACTGTATGACCGCTGATGCTTGGGCCACTGCACTGATGGTGATGCCCCTTGAAAAAGGAAAAACGCTCATTGAAAATGATCCTCAATTAGAAGCCCTCTGGACGGTGGCTAAAAAAAATGATTTTTTGATAGAAGAATCCAAAAAGTGGTAAATCCATTTTTTTACTTAACTTTTCAAACAACTAAATCCAAATCTTACTAAAATTTACTACTTATGCGACCAGACTTTATTAGACTTTCTATAGTCCTCTGTTTTATCGGTTCCTTTTTTACAACTTACTCACAAACGGCTCTTTTTGGGGACGTTTACATTGCCCCCCAAAATGAATTGCATATTGGCTCGGGTAAACTTTATTTTAAGTCCGGGTAAATCATTACTGACAGAGGGGCTCTTTCGGGTGCCCTCTGTTTTGCTCACAACAGTAGTTGGGAAAAGGCCGATCACAATACCCATGTAGATGGCTTTATTTGTTTTTATCACACAAACAAATTTACCTTTCCTGTGGGACATGACAATGTTCTTCAGCCCAGTTTCGGCTATGCTTATGAGTTTCCCACTATCCGCTTAATGTCAAAATTTCATTACGGAAATCACTAATTGATCTTTAGAATCAAGTTTAACAATAAAAAAATAATGCAGGGAAATCCATCTCACCTCTAAGAGATGACGATCTCGCTCTAAATTAAATACAATCATATTCCCCAAATCATCTTTACCATGAAAAAAAACAGCCAACTTTTTCCAATACTTGTTTTCACCATTTGTGTTTTGAATGGATTAAATGCTCAAGTTAAAATAGGGTACAACCCAAAGCAAATCAATGATAATGCCTTGTTAGAGCTTGAAAGCTCCGATCAAGGGATACTCTTGCCAAGAATGACCTCGGCTCAGCGAGATGCTGCTTTTAAAAAAGACATTCCCAATGGCCTGATAATCTACAATACCGATACCCAACTACTTGAGGTTTGGCAAGCGAGTAGCAAAAGTTGGTACAGTATTGATGGAGTGGACAATGATATCCAAAAATTAAGTTTAGAGAACCACAAGTTAATTTTAACCAATCGGGAGAAGTTGATATCAGCTCATATCAGTAGACGATAAGCCTGAAAGATAACCAATTGAGATTGACCAAAGGCGGGGAGATCAATATGACACCTTATATGGATGATACCGACTCACAAAAATTGACCTATAAAGACGGGCTTTTAACTTTGGAAAATGGAGGGAGTATTCAACTGGCGGAATTAGTCAATACCAATAGTTCAACTATCGCAGCCGATAATATTGCCAACAATCATGATTTCCAACAAAGTTGGTGGAGAATACCGCTTTTACGGACGCACTAGCAATAGACGATAATTTTGAGAGTAAATTGGTCAGTAATACTACCTTTACAGAAGCTTTAGAGAATATATCAACCAAATTACAATATTTTTTGCTGTCGATCAAAAGCCTTATTTAGTTAGGGGGCTTTTTTATTCTTTTGATGTTTGGTGAATGAAATAAAATTATTTGCGCATCACAGGTATCTTTTCTTTTTGAGGCAGGGCATATCGCCCAATTTCTTCTGTGGTGAGTTGGCTCTGGAGAAAAACCCCCTCAGCGTAGAAACCCACTGACTTAAACCTTTGATAGTAGTCCTGCCCATAAACTCGAACGTGATCGTATTGTCCAAAAACTCGACTGCGCTCATCAGTATTCGTTATACTGTCGTCTTCAAATGTTTTTGACCTTTCTTCCTCTAAGGGAACTTGGGCGATCAGTGTTCCTCCTTTTTTTAGGACACGATACAATTCGGTCATGGCTTTGAGGTCGTTGGGAATGTGTTCCAAAACGTGATTGCAGAGGATCAGATCGTATTGATTATCTTGGAAAGGCAAATCACAAATATCTGCCACCACATCGGCCAGAGGCGAATAGAGATCGGTAGTGGTGTAGTCCCAATGTTGAAATCTTTTGAATTTCCGGTAAAAAACCTGTTCGGGGGCTACATGCAGTACCTTTAGCCCTTGATTTAAAAAATGGGTTTCTCTCTCCAAATAAAGCCATAGCAAACGGTGGCGTTCCAAGGATAGTGTACCCGGACACAGGGCATTGGGACGTAAAGTTTTGCTATAACCATAGGGTAAAAATTTACGATAGCCGGAACCATCTATAGGATCGGTAAATTTGCTGCCGGCATAATAAATACGCAGAAGAGGTTGAAAAAAAAGACTCATCCGAATCAAAAAAGATCGTGGCAAAAAACGCAAGATCCACTTCATGTCTCAGAAGTAAGTTTTTTAAAGGGAATTTCTTCATCAGATTGAACCCCCAAAGCCTCGTAGATAAAATCAAAGGTGGAGAGCAGTTGAGGCTTTCCATCGATCAAAGCGATATTGTGCTCAAAATGCGCACTAGGTTGATTGTCGGCGGTTTTAATGGTCCATCCGTCACTGAAGTGGCGAATATTTTTGGTGCCCAGATTGATCATGGGTTCGATGGCAATGACCATGCCGTTGATGAATTTTTTCCCTCTCCCTCTTTTACCATAGTTCGGAATTTCGGGGGATTCGTGCATGGTTTTGCCCAATCCATGCCCTACCAACTCTCTTACCACACCATAGCCAAAAGATTCTGTATAGGTTTGAATGGCATGTCCCAAATCACCAACTCGGTTGCCGTGACAAAAGGCTTCTATACCAATGTAAAGTGATTTTTTGGTAACTTCCAATAGTTTTTTTGTTGCTTCAGCCACTTCTCCTACTTCGAAAGTATAGGCGTGGTCTCCGTAAAATCCGTTTTTAAGTGCTCCACAATCTACAGAGAGAATGTCACCTTCCTTAAGGGGTTTCCCATTGGGGATACCATGAACGACCTGTTCGTTGGGACTGACACAAAGAGTGTTGGGGAAGTCGTACAAACCCAAAAAACCGGGTACAGCTCCGTGATCACGGATAAAACTTTCTGCCAGTTGATCCAAATGTATAGTTTTTACCCCCGGCTTAATTTCCTTGGCCAGCATACCCAAGGTTTGGGATACGATCAATGCACTTTCACGCATCAACTCGATTTCCTCTAAACTTTTGATCTTAACCATGAGCTACTCATACGAATGGGTGTAGGACTCCCCTTTAATGATTTTTGTAATATCAGATTGGAGACTGTTTACAGGAAACTCTACAAATCTATTGATTTCGTTTTCATTTTTTAAAAAAATAATAGTAGGTACATTGTATATCTCCCATCCCTTCTCATAATTCTCAGGAGTGGTTTTTTCTTCAGACATGGCATACATTTCAACATGCTTTTGATCAAATTCCATAGCATGAAGTAACTTAAAAAAATGGGGGATCTCTCTTTGGCTGTCCTCACACCAAGTACCCATAAAGACTTTAATTCTCAGTCCTTTAAGGTAAGGCTTAAGATTTTCTATCCATTGGGGGTCGATAGCTATACTTTGGTAATCTTGATTGAACCAAGGGGTGTGGTTAAAGACTTGCAAATTGGCCTTATTGATCTTGCCTAAGAGAATCATTTCGCCACTGCTGGCTTTAACTGGGCTGATTGGCAGGGGCTTTTGTTGTTTGGAACCACAGCCCGCCAGAAGGATAATTAGGCTCATAAAAATTTTTTTTTTCATAGATTAGATATTTGGGGGGCATTGATTTTTAGACCAGTGGAGTTCCTGTCATTGCTTTAGGGATTTCAACGGCCATCAGCTTTAAAATGGTGGGAGCAATGTCTCCCAATACACCATCACCGATGGGGGTGATTTCTCGATCAACTAAAATCAATGGCACAGGATTGGTGGTATGGGCTGTATTTGGTGATCCATCCGCATTGATCATGGTTTCACAATTCCCATGATCGGCAATGACAATGATCTTGTATTGGTTTTCCAATGCGGCATCAATGATGTCTCCTGTACATTGATCCACGGTTTCGCAGGCTTTAATGGCGGCTTGTAAATCTCCGGTATGGCCTACCATATCAGGGTTGGCAAAATTCAAGCAGATAAAATCCGGCTGTTCCTCATTGATCTTGGGTAAAATGGCATCTCTAACATCAAAAGCACTCATTTCGGGTTGGAGGTCATAGGTGGCCACCTTGGGCGATGGACACATGATCCGCTCCTCTCCCTCAAAAGGTTCCTCCCTTCCACCGTTAAAAAAGAAGGTTACATGGGGATATTTTTCGGTCTCGGCGATTCTTATTTGGGTTTTCCCTGCTTTGGAGAGGGTCTCGCCCAAGGTGTCTTCCAGATTGTCTTTTTCAAAAACAACGTTAACATTCTTAAAAGTCTTATCGTAATTGGTCAGGGTAACATAATGCAAATCCAAAGGTGTCATATTCTGATCAGGAAAAGCATATTGTGAAAGTGCTTCGGTCAATTGTCGCCCACGGTCAGTTCGGTAATTGAAAAAGATCACCACATCACCTTTTACAATTTTAGCCAAGGGCTGGTTGTTTTGGTCAACTGTGATCAGGGGTTCGATAAACTCATCGGTAATACCCTTAGTGTAACTGACTTCAATACTCTCTATCAGATTGCGGGTGGGGGTGCCGTGACCATGAACAAGGGCATCGTAAGCTTTTTTAACCCTCTCCCATCTTTTATCCCGATCCATAGCATAGTAGCGCCCGGTAATGGAGGCCAATTTTGCATTGGTACGTCTAAGTTTTTCAGATAATTTTTGAATGTATCCCACACCCGATTTGGGGTCAACGTCCCGACCATCGGTAAACCCGTGGACAAAAACTCCGGGACAATCGTATTTTTCGGCCATTTCCAAAAGGCCCTTCAAGTGATCCAGATGGGCGTGTACACCCCCATCGGAAAGAAGTCCTAAAAAATGAACATTTTTCCTTTTGTTTTGGGCATAGGTGAAAGCATCGGCCAAAACCTGCTTCTTTTCAATGCTTTTATCTTCAATGGCTTTTGAAATTTTAACCAAATCTTGATAAACAATTTTTCCTGCTCCCAGGTTCATGTGTCCCACTTCACTGTTTCCCATTTGACCGTTGGGCAGACCCACGTTTTCTCCATCGGTCAATAGCGATGCGTGAGAATATTTTTTGTACAAACCATCGATATTTGGCGTTTGGGCTAAATCTACTGCAGAAACCTCAGGATTGGGAGCAAAACCCCATCCGTCCAAGATCATTAACATTACTTTTCGGGTCATTCAATTTTTTTTACAAAGATAGCAATTCCCCCTGCTTGTGATCTGAGCAGGGAGGGAAAAAATATTTGTTGTTTCTTTGTGGGGATGATAAAAAAAGGGATCGTTTATAGTTCCACAGGAAGCCATTACCGCGTTGAATCCGGGGGACAGTTTTACGATTGTAGAATCAAAGGGAAATTCCGTATCAAAGGGATAAAAAGTACCAATCCCATTGCTGTGGGAGACCGGGTGGTATTTACGATCGAATCTGAGAAAGCTGAAAAAACAGGGGTGATCACCGAAATCGAAGCCCGTCAAAATTACATTGTTAGAAAATCGGTCAATCTTTCCAAACAAATCCACATCATCTCTGCCAATATTGACCAAGTTTTTTTGATGATTACCCTAAAAACACCACCAACTTTTACGGCTTTTATCGATCGTTTTTTGGTCACTGCAAAAGCCTATGAGATCAAAACCGTATTGGTGTTCAATAAAATTGATCTCTACAATTCGGAGGAATTGGTGGAGATGCGTTCCCTAAAGGAGGTCTATGAAAAAATAGGTTACGACTGTCATGAGGTGGTGGCCACCGATGGTGGTACTTTGGTTAATATTCAAAAAACAATGAACCAAAAAGTAAGCATGTTTTCCGGTCATAGTGGGGTGGGGAAATCCACCCTGATCAATACCTTGTCCCCGAGTTTAGATTTGAAAACCGCCAATGTTTCTGTTCAGCACGAGCAGGGACAACATACCACCACTTTTGCCGAAATGTTTGATTTGGAAGGAGGTGCGAAGATCATTGACACACCCGGCATAAAGGGTTTTGGGGTGGTTGACATTCAAAGGGAAGAATTGTCCGGTTATTTTGTTGAATTTTCCGTGCTGAAAGAGCAATGTAAATTCAACAACTGCATGCACATAAATGAGCCTCAGTGCGCTGTTAAAGCAGCCTTAGAAAAAGGAGAAATTGCTCAAAGCAGATACAAGTCTTATTTACAATTGTTGGAGGATGATGTTTTATACCGATAAGTCATGAGAATTGTCATTCAAAGGGTCAGGGAAGCCGAGGTAAAAGTAGAAGGAGAAGTTGTAGGTTCCATTGGTCAGGGACTGCTAGTGTTTCTGGGGATCAAAAATGAAGACGATTCCTCCGATTTGGAGTGGTTGGTCAATAAACTCCTCAATTTGAGGATCTTCAATGATGAAAACCAAGTGATGAACCGTTCTCTGCTTGATATAATGGGGGAATTGATGGTCATCAGTCAGTTTACTTTAATGGCAGCGACCAAAAAAGGCAATCGACCTTCCTATATTCGGGCAGCCCGTCACGAAATTGCGATCCCCTTATACGAACAGTTTTTGGTGTTGGCAGAGGAAAGATTGGGTAAAAAAGTGGCTAAAGGGGTGTTTGGTACTGATATGAAAGTCAGCTTGACCAATGATGGTCCTGTAACCATTATCATCGACTCCAAAAACAGGGAATAGTATTAGAGGATATTAACCTCAAACTCTAAGTTAATCGCAAAATTTTCCAAAACTTTGTCTCTGATCTGATGAGCAATTTTTTGGATTTCAGCACCGGAAGCATTCCCGTAATTTACCAAAACAAGAGCCTGTTTTTGGTGGACTCCTGCATCATTAACACGATATCCTTTATAACCCAGACTGTCGATCAACCAAGCGGCCGGAATTTTGATTTTACCTCCTTGATCCGGATAGTGAGGTATTTCGGGATATTGCTGCTGCAATACGGTGAATTGCTTTGAAGGGATCACCGGATTTTTAAAAAAACTACCACTGTTCCCAATTTGACCAGGATCGGGCAATTTGGCAGATCTGATCTCGACCACCGCTTGAGCGATACTTTGGATGCTGGGGGATTTGCCATCGAATTTTTCGGATAAGCCCTTATATGAAGTGTTCGTTTGATGGGGTGCTTTACTCAGATTGAACTGTACCGAAGTGATGATGTATTGCTCTTTGAGTGAGTTTTTAAAAATGGAGTTTCTGTAACCAAATTCACATTCATCATTGATGAAAACCTTCACTTCCCCGGTTTCTATGGACAGGGCCTCACAGCTTTCAAAAACTTGGCTGAGTTCTACGCCATAAGCTCCGATATTTTGTATGGGTGCCGCACCTACACTTCCGGGAATGAGTGCCAAATTTTCTATTCCACCCAGATCATTGTCCAAACACCACAATACAAAATCGTGCCAATTTTCTCCTGCAGCGACTTTGACCTTAGCACTTCGTTGTTCCTCTCGTACGATTTCTATTCCACGGTTTTCAATTCTCAGCGTAAGCCCGTCAAAATCTTTGGTCAGTAATAGGTTACTCCCTCCCCCCAAAACCAACAATTGCTTTTCTTGATTTTGATTTAAAACCGCCTTTAATTCATCAGTAGATCTAACACTGACAAATTTTTTTGATTTTACGTCAATCCCAAATGTATTGAAGGGGAGTAGTGAAACATCTTTTTGAAAATTCAAAACCATAGGGTAATATAGAAAAATGCCTATAAATTATTGTAGGCTGTCAAGGCTTTTTCTAAAATTTCAACAGCACGTTTGAGTTTATTGCTTTCCAACACAAAAGCCAATCGAACTTGATCTTTCCCCAGTTCGGGAGAGGAGTAAAATCCGGCAGCAGGGGCCAACATAACGGTTTGTCCTTGGTCTTCAAAATCGGTGAGTAGAAATTTGGAAAAGTCTTCGGCACTATCAACGGGGAGTTTGGCGATACAATAGAACGCTCCCATGGGATTGGACACTTCCACACCCTGAATTTTTTTTAGGGCGGCAATGGTGACGTCTTTTCTCTTTTCATATTCTTTTTTCACACCTTTCAAGTAGGAGGGAGGTGCCGAAATGGCAGCTTCACTGGCCATTACGCCCAGGGCCGGGGGAGACAATCGAAGGTGTGCAAATTTCAGCGCAGTGGCCATCAAAGTTTTGTTTTTGGAGATCATACAGCCCACTCTTGCACCACATAGGCTATATCGTTTAGAAACCGAATCGATCATCACAGCATGTTGGCTTGCTTTTTCTGATTTCAAGACAGAATAGTGGGGCTTTTCAGTATAAATGAATTCCCTGTAGACTTCGTCCACTATGATAAAAATGTCTTGTTCTACTGCAAGATCAATCAGGGATTTAACCTCTGCTTCGGTGTACAGATAACCGCTTGGATTGCTGGGGTTGCAGATCATTATGGCTCTGGTCTTGTCTGTGATGCTCTCTTTTAATTTTTCTATGGGAGGCAATTCGAATTGGTTTTCAAAGTGAGAAACCACAGGAACTACTTCAACACTGGATGCTGCTGCAAATCCATTATAATTGGCATAGAAAGGTTCGGGAATGATGATCTCATCCCCTGCATCACAAATCACGTTGAGGGTAAAAGACAAAGCCTCACTGGCTCCGGTAGTTATGATAATGTCATCCGGTTTTATCGAAATATCGTGATGTTGATAATATAGGCATAGTTGGGTACGATAAGATAAAGACCCCTGAGAGGAACCGTAAGGCAGTAGATTTAAGTCGTGATCCTTTACCATTTCCATGGCTTCTTTGGGTGCTTCAATATCGGGTTGCCCAATGTTAAGATGTAAAACTTCTACCCCACGGGATTTGGCTTCATCCGCATGAACGACTAGTTTCCTGATGGGAGACGAGGGCAAATCTTGCCCTTTTTTGGAAATTTTTGGCATCCTAAAATTTGTGACTGCAAATATTCAAAAAAAAGCCCTCAATCTCAAATAAGGATCAAAAATTAATTGGCCAATACGTTACCTTTAATTTTCAGCGCAATGATCGAGTTAGAAGAGACATTAGTATTTACGGTGATGGTTTTTCTGAATACTCCAACGCGATTAGTGTCATACCTTACTGTGATTTCTCCTTTCTCTCCTGGAGCAATAGGTGCCTCGGGTTTTTTGGGGATGGTACAGCCGCAACTGGACCTCACCCCTTGAATTTCAAGCGGAGCATCTCCGGTATTTTCAAAGGTAAAAGTTCGAACCCCATCGCTGCCTTTGGTAATTTCACCATAATCAATGGTGTCCGTGTCAAAACTAATCATGGGGCCTGAAGCTTGAGCACTGACTACCTGCGGAGCATAAATCAATAAAATAAAAAGGATTGCTTTTTTCATTGTTGTAAATACTATTCTATAAATTTACAACTTTAAAAAGAAAACCAAAACCGTCAGGGTTTTTATAATCCCAAAAGGGTGCTTACTTTTGTCGAGCATTCTAAAGGCTGACCAAGATTCATGCAGATCCCATCTAAGTTTGTTTCCCAAAACGTTGAAGATAAATGGTACTCCTATTGGATAGAGAAAGATTATTTTTCTTCAACTCCGAACGATAGAGAACCCTATACCATAGTTATTCCTCCTCCCAATGTTACAGGGGTACTGCATATGGGGCATATGTTAAACAATACGCTACAAGATATCATCATTCGCCGTGCCAGAATGCAAGGATACAATGCCTGTTGGGTTCCCGGTACTGATCACGCCTCTATTGCTACAGAGGCAAAGGTGGTGGCTCGACTTAAAGAACAAGGCATCGAAAAATCGACATTGACCCGCGAAGCCTTTTTGGAACATGCTTGGGACTGGACGCATGAGTATGGAGGTGTGATTCTGGAACAACTAAAAAAACTGGGCTGTTCTTGTGATTGGAAACGAACTAAATTCACTTTGGACGAGGATATGTCTGCCTCAGTGATTGACACTTTTGTCAGACTTTACGATAAAGGTATCATTTACAGGGGTTATAGAATGGTTAATTGGGATCCCGAAGCAAAGACCACCCTTTCGGATGAGGAAGTGATTTACGAAGAGCGTGATGGTCAACTGTACCACATCGCCTATACTGTAGTAGGCAGTGATGAAAAAGTAATCATTGCCACCACCCGACCCGAAACCCTTTTGGGGGATACGGCAGTTTGTATTCACCCTGAGGATGAACGTCATGCCACTTTGAAAGGAAAACAGTTAATCGTTCCCATTGCCAATCGAAAGATTCCCATCATCGAAGACGAATACGTGGATATGGAATTTGGTACAGGTTGTCTTAAGGTGACCCCTGCCCACGATTTAAACGACAAAGCCTTAGGCGAAAAACACCAATTGGAAGTCATTGATATTTTTAATGATGACGCTACCTTAAACCATCACGGTTTGGAATTTGAGGGCATGGATCGTTTTGTGGCCCGAAAAAAAATAGCTAAGGCATTGGAGGCATCCGGTCAATTGGTCAAAAAGGAAAACCACCGCCATAAGGTGGGGACGTCAGAACGTACCAAAGCTGTGATCGAACCTCGACTGTCGGATCAGTGGTTTCTCAAAATGGAGGGTTTGGCACAACCTGCGATATCAGCAGTGCTAAAGAGTAAACAGATCAAGTTGGTGCCTGAAAAATTTAAAAACACCTATCGACATTGGATGGAAAATATTCGCGATTGGAATATTTCCAGACAGTTGTGGTGGGGTCAGCAAATTCCTGCTTACTACTACGGCAAGGACAATTCCCAATATGTTGTTGCCAAAGACAAAGAAACTGCTCTTGAGCTGGCCAAGGCCGCCTCTGGAGACGCTTCTCTAAAACCCTCTGATTTGCGTCAAGACGATGACGTATTGGACACCTGGTTCTCTTCTTGGCTGTGGCCCATTTCGGTTTTTAATGGGGTGCTGGAGCCTGACAATCCTGAGATCAATTATTATTATCCCACACAGGATTTGGTCACCGGCCCCGATATTTTATTTTTTTGGGTCGCTCGGATGATCATGTCGGGATATGAATTGCGAGAGGAAAAACCTTTTTCGAATGTTTATTTGACCGGATTGGTTCGAGACAAACAAGGCAGAAAAATGTCCAAACAATTGGGTAATTCACCTGAAGCTCTTGCTTTGATAGAAGAATTTGGTGCCGATGCTGTTAGAGTAGGGCTGATGCTGAGTTCTGCTGCCGGTAATGACCTTTTGTTTGATGAAAATCTTTGTCAGCAAGGCAAAAATTTTGCCAACAAAATATGGAACGCCTACCGTTTGGTAGAGGGTTGGGAGGTGAATGAGAACAAAAAAATGCCTTCGCTCAATAAGGCCGCCATTCAATGGTACAAAAACCTCTTTTATCAGACCCTTAGTACCATAGACGATCATTACAGTAAGTACAGAATCTCTGATGCATTGATGAGCCTTTACAAATTGATTTGGGATGATTTTTGTTCGTGGTTTTTGGAAATGATTAAACCCAACTACGGGGATCCCATAGACAGAGATACACTTGCTGAAGTAAAAGTTTTGTTTGAGGACAACCTCAGGCTACTCCATCCTTTTATGCCTTTTATAACCGAAGAAATTTGGCATTTTATCGGTGAGCGGTGTACCGGGGAGGCTTTGGTGGTTTCTGATTGGCCCAAATCCCAACCAACGGATCAATACTGCATTGATGATTTTGAAATGGTCAAACAAATCGTGGCGGGCATTAGAAACTTTAGAA
>VMHT01144274.1_pt1 | contig 13662 bp, 13 predicted proteins | sample 4693611 | NCBI WGS metagenome assembly VMHT01 (sample SAMN12280063, study PRJNA550983) | marine metagenome | isolation source: seawater sampled from same location over 5 years 0.02-0.2 micron viral filtrate | place: USA: collected off the coast of southern California halfway between the port... ... | reverse complement strand
GAGTAAATTCGTCCTTCTCAAGCTCTCAAGGAGCTGCAGATGCTTTTAGCGATATATTTGGAGACATATTCTCAGATATTTTTGGAGGATCTTCAGGAGGCAGAACCTCATCTAGAGGTGCTGATTTAAGTTACAATTTAGAAGTTTCTCTTGAGGAAGCAGTTTTTGGTAAATCTTTAAATATAGAAATCCCTTCAAAGGAGCGATGTAATGGTCTTTGGAACCGATGTTCTTATTGCGGAGGAGCTGGCGTTATACGACAACAACAAGGCTTTTTTTCTATGCAGCAAACTTGCCCACATTGTAGAGGAGAAGTAGATACGCACGATAAAAATTGTTCAAAATGTAATGAGTCTGGCTTTTTAAGCAATAATAAAAAACTATCAGTTAAGATTCCGGCGGGAGTAGATGATGGGGATAGAATCAGGCTTTCCGGAGAAGGAGAGTTAGGCCGAGGAGGTAATCGAGGCGATCTTTATATTTCCATAAACGTAGAGGAACATTCTATTTTTGAGAGAGATGGAAGACATCTCTATTGTGAAGTTCCTTTAGACTTTGTAGACGCAGCACTTGGCGGTTCAATAGAAGTTCCTACACTTGTAGGCAAGGCAAAGATAAAAATACCTTCAGGAACTCAGAGTCATAAAATTTTTAGGTTGAATGGCAAAGGCATAAAACCTCTAAGAGGTGGAACCGTTGGAGATATTCTAGTTAGAGTAATAGTTGAAGTTCCAGTAAACTTGAATACAGAACAAAAAAATCTTTTGAATAAATTTAAAGAAAATATGTCTCATGAAAACAATTCTCCATTAATGAGTTCCTGGCTAAATTCGGCTAAAGCCTTTTTTAAAAATTTATGACTAATTTACAAAATGACTTGATTCTTGTCGGAGCAACAGGAAGATTAGGTTCATCTATTTTGAAAACTAATTCAATTTCTTATGGTATTTGTTCCCCAGAAAATCCACTTCAAGGAAAAAAAATAGATAACTTGTCTCATCCATTATTAGGATCTCTTTTAGAAGTGCCGAAAGATAAATTAAAGAATCCTGTAGTAATAGATGCATCATATCCAGAAAATCTTTTAAATATTCGTGAATTTTGTCATTCTAATAAAACTCCTTTAGTGCTAGCTTCTACAGGACATAACTCTGAACAAATAGAAAATTTGAAAAGTTTGTCTGCAGATATAGCTATACTTCATGCTCCAAATTTAAGTAGAGGAATAGCTTTTTTCAAGTTAAAGATTCTTAAAACCATTATTGATGATGTTAATAAAAACCTAACAAATAACTCTCAAACTAAAATCTCTATAAAGATTAAAGAAGCTCACCATAAAAAAAAGAAAGATGCTCCTTCTGGAACAGCTTTAGATATAAAGAAATTCATAGAATTGCATCTTGATAAAGAAATTAATATAAATATCGAATCTCTTCGAGATGAATCTTCTGTGGGTAGGCATGAAGTCAAATTTGGGTTTGATAATGAAGAAATTTTTGTTACTCACAACGCGCTAAGCAGAGATATTTTTGGAGAAGGCGTAAGGCTTAGTCATATTTTGTACCAAAAAAAACCAGGTTTTTATACCGTAGAGGATCTCTTAAAGGAAGATAATTAATTTCTTTATTCTTAATTTGGAATATGTTCTAATTCGCTCTCTAAAAAGTAGAGAAAAAAATCACACTCGATTGGATAGAGTATTAGGGTGCTGTCATTGCTCGATGTCAGTTTAATGCTTAGCCTCGAGGAGGAATAACCCAGCCTAAAGGCTATAAAAAAGGAGCAATTTATGGATATTTCCATAGAACAAATGTTGAAAGCCGGAGTTCATTTCGGCCATCAAACAAGGTTTTGGAATCCTAAAATGGAAAAGTTCATTTTTGGAGACAGAAACAAAGTTCACATCATAAATCTAGAAAAAACTTTAGAGTGCCTAAATCCTGCAGTTGAGTTTTGTAAAAAGCTCTCAGCCTCCAATAATAGAATTCTATTCGTTGGAACTAAAAGAGCTGCCAGAAGAGTGATAAAGGAAGAAGCTGAAAGATGCAACATGCCCTTTATTAACTACAGATGGCTAGGCGGAATGCTCACAAATTACAAAACTGTAAGATCCTCAATCAGAAGGCTTGAAATTTTAAATACTCAAGAAGAAGAAGGAAAGTTTGCTGATTTAACCAAGAAAGAAGTTTTAGGCATTAGAAGAGAAATGGAAAAGCTAGATCGTTCAATTGGCGGAATAAAAAATATCGGAGGTCTTCCTGAAGCTCTTTTCGTTGTAGATGTAGAAAATGAAAAGATAGCAATAGCTGAAGCAAAGAAAATGGGTATTCCCATAATAGGAATAGTTGATACAAACTCAAACCCTGATGATGTGGATTTTATTATTCCAGGTAATGACGATGCCATTAGATCAATTTCTTTGATTTCAAGAATAATTTCAAACGCTTGCCTTGAAGGGGCTGAGATGTCAGGAGCAACAAGAACCTCAAAAGATGGCCCTGTAGTTGTCAAAAAAGCTTCTCAAGAAGAACAGGAAGTGCAAACCGAAAGCGGTAATCAAGAAGAAACTAATAAATCTGAGGAAGAATAAATGACAATAAAAGCACAAGATGTGAAAGAGCTCAGGGAGAAAACAGGACTGGGCATGATGGAATGTAAAAAAGCACTTGAAGAAGCAAATGGAAATTTAGACGAGGCAATAAAAAATTTAAGAAAAAGTAGCGCTCTAAAAGCTGAAAAAAAAGCTTCAAGAACTGCTGTTGAAGGGATAATAACATCTAAAATATCCGACAAAGAAATTACTTTCGTAGAAGTTAATTGTGAAACTGATTTTGTTGCTAAAGATGAAAATTTTATCAATTTTTGTGAAGAAGCTTTGCAAGTTGCTGCTGAAAGTTCTTCTAATAAAAATTTGTTAGATGAAGTTTCTGAAAGTATGGAAAAGCAGAGAATGTCTTTGGTTCAAAAAATTGGCGAAAACGTAATAATCAGAAAAGTAATAAAACTAACTGGAGAAGTTTTAGACTCTTATATTCACTCCAACAAAAAAATAGCATCCGGAGTTTCTTTAGATCAAGGAAGCTCAGAGATAGCAAAAGAAGTTGCCATGCATATTGCCGCAAGTAACCCAATTGTTTTGTCTCCAGAAGATTTAGACGAATCTTATATAAATTCGGAACGTGAAATTTTTAGGTCGCAGGTCGAAAAGGAAGATAAACCAGAAGAAATAAAAGAAAAAATGATTCAGGGGAAATTAAATAAACAACTTGCTGACGTTAGTTTACTGAAGCAACCTTTTGTTAAAGATCCTTCCAAGAGTGTGGAAGCATTTCTTTCTGAGTCGAACGCAAAAATATCTTCTTTTATAAGAATTGAAGTTGGTGAAGGAATAGAAGTTGAAAAAAAGGATTTTGCTGCAGAAGTTCAGTCTCAACTAAAAGGCTAATAATATCTTCCTATAAATAATTTAAATGATTAACGAAACTAAATCTGAAGCTGAAGAGCAAATGGATAAAACCATTTTATCTTTAGAAAAAAAACTCCAAAGGATAAGAACTGGAAGAGCTAATCCATCACTTCTGGAGTCAGTTGAAGTAGATTACTATGGATCAAACACCCCAATAAGTCAGATGAGTAATATTTCAGTAGAAGATGCTAAAACTTTATCAATAGTTCCATGGGAAAAAGATCAGGTACAAAATATTGAAAAAGCTATCCAGTCTTCAGATATTGGGCTTCAACCTGCTACTTCAGGAGACGTCATTAGAGTTATAGTTCCTGAGCTAACTGAAGAGACCAGAAAAGATTTAATCAAGGTTGCCAAATCTGAGGCTGAAAATTCAAAAGTTTCTATAAGAAATCAGCGAAGAGATGCAAATGCTATGTTAAAAGAATTCTGCAATGAAAAAGAAATCTCTCAAGATGACTTAAGACGCGGTGAAGAAATTATTCAGACCCTTACCGATGACTATGTAACCAAGATAGAATTACTTCTAGAGAAAAAAGAAAAAGATCTTTTAGAAATTTAAAAAATGAAAAATCTCAACCATCTTGCTGTAATTATGGATGGAAATAGTAGGTGGGCGTCAAGCAGAAATCTTCCTTCAAAAGCTGGGCATAAAGAAGGTGTAAAAAAAGCTAGATTAGCAGTTGAGTATGCCCTAGAAAAAAAAATTGAATATCTTACTCTGTTTGCTTTCAGTACTGAAAATTGGCTAAGAGAGGAAGTAGAAGTAAGAGATTTAATTAGTTTATTCTTTGATGCTTTAGAAGAACAAACTCCAGAACTTAGGGAAGAAAAAGTTAAGCTTAATTTCATTGGAGATATTTCAAGGTTTAACAAAAAACTATTAAAGCAAATAGAAAAGTCAAAAAAACTTACTGAAGAATATGAACCAAAGCTTAATTTAATAATTGCTGCTAGCTATGGGGGAAAGTGGGACATAGTAAATGCTGTTAAAAGATTTTATGCGGATAAAAAAAATAAAGAGTTAAATGAAAATTCTCTAGAAGATTATCTAGAAACAAAAAGTTTTCCAAATCCAGATTTAATAATCAGATCTGGTGGAGAACAAAGACTGAGTAACTTCTACCTTTGGCAGTCTTCTTACTCTGAACTCTACTTTTCTGAAAAACTTTGGCCAGATTTTAATAAAAAAGAATTAGATAAAGCTCTCATAGACTTTCTAGGAAGAAATAGAAAGTTTGGTGTAGAAACAGGATAAGGATGAAAAGATTTATCACAGGATCAATTTTAGGTTTCTTTGTGCTTTTTTTTGTTTTTTTAACTAGCGATACTCTCTTTAAAATAATTTTGGTTAGCATATTAGGATATTCCTTATTTGAGTTGTTTAGAATAAGAGAAAAAAAAAGTATCTTTGTGTGGATTATTTTTATTTTTATTCTTGTCAACATATCTTTAATATTTTCAATATCAAATACATCTGGCAGAAGCTTTTTATTTACCGCATTACTAATTTCTATATTCACAGATATTTTTGCTTTGGTCTTTGGAAAGCTTTTGGGTAAAAGATTTATTTATCCTTCTATAAGTCCAAATAAGACTTTAGAAGGAACCCTTTTAGGATTAGTGATTCCAAGTTTCTTGTTTCTTTTATTCGGATATTTGTTTATTGAAAAGGGAATTACAGGATCACAGGTTTTTTCAGAATTTCTAGTTATATCCCTATTTTTAGATTCATTCGGTTATCTGGCTACTTTTTTTATTATTCTTATCTCTTCTTTAGCAAGTATTTTAGGAGACTTACTAGCAAGTAAATCAAAAAGATTGATGGGCATTAAGGATTTTGGAAATTTATTACCAGGACATGGCGGTATTCTTGACAGAATAGACAGTCACATTATTTGTATTCCTGTTTTTTTCATTTTTTATAGTCTAATTTAATGCAGAAAGTAGTAATCCTTGGATCTACAGGATCAATTGGAAAATCCTCTCTAGAAGTTATTGAAAAAAATAAACAAAAATATGAAGTTGCTTGTTTAGTAGCTTCATCTAATGAAAAGTTGATAAAAGCTCAAGCAAAAATACACAAGAAAGCAAAAATATATATAGAAAAATCAAGAGATACACTTTCTTCAAAAAAATTTATCAATAAAAATGATCTTCTAAGATTAATTTCTAGTAAAGATATTGACATTGTAGTAGCTGCTATATCTGGATCAGACGGCCTAGAGCTAATTCATCATTCCGTTATATCAGGAAAGAAAGTTTTAATAGCTAACAAGGAACCATTGGTAATGGCTGGTGAATTTATAGTCAATGAAGCAAAAAAATATGGAGCCCAAATCATTCCAATTGATTCTGAACATTGTTCTATACATCAAAGCATTCAAGGAAAAAGAGAAAATTCCATATCAAAAATTACTCTTACTTGCTCAGGAGGTCCTTTTCATAATTTACCCAAATCAAAATTTAAAACTATTTCCTTAAAGCAAGCACTCAAACATCCAATATGGAAGATGGGGCGAAAAATTACCATAGATTCCTCCACTTTGATGAATAAAGCATTAGAAATAATAGAGGCAAAGTATTTGTTTAGAGAAGATCCTAATAAAATTGAAGCTATTATTCATCCTGAAGGACTCATACATTCTTTAGTCGAGTTTTATGATGGGACGATTTTAGCATCGATGGCTCTGCCTGATATGAAGATTCCAATATCTTATGGCCTTGGCTTTCCAGACACAATTGAAAATGGTGTAAGTAAAATTAATTTACATAAATTAAAAAATCTAAGTTTTAAATCGATAGATCCTCAAAAGTTCCCTTCCATAGATTTTGCATACTTTGCCCTAAATCATGAGAGAGGGATGCCTATTATTTTAAATGCAGCAAATGAGGTAGCTGTAGAGTTATTTCTGAAAAATAAAATAAGCTTTTTGAATATATATAAGCTAATTTCATCCACTCTTAATTATGCGCTTAAGAGTAATATGCATTTAACTTCTGTATCATTACAGTCAATTTTAGAATTTAACGATGAAGCAAAAAAAATTACTTTGAATTTCGCAACTAAAAATAATAAATGACTTTTTTTGTATATATATTTTCTTTTGTAGTTCTTATTTCAATAATAGTTTTCATTCATGAACTTGGACACTTTTCTTTTGCTCGTCTTTTCGGCGTAAGAGTATTGGATTTTTCTATAGGATTTGGTAGGTCAATCAAAAGTTGGGAAACAAAATCTAAAACAATTTTTAATCTCAGATTATTGCCCTTTGGGGGGTATGTAAAAATGAATGGAGAAGAAATTCTGGAAAAGTCTCAATCAAGTGACTCCTATTCTTCAAAAAAATATTACCAAAAATTATTGATTACTTTAGGAGGGCCAATCTTTAACTTTGTTCTAGCTATTATTATTTTTTTTATCATCAACCTTTTAGGTATTTATAAAATTTTGCCAATAGCAGGAGATGTTCTTCCTAATTCAATTGCCTATGAACAAGGAATTGAGAAAGGAGATTTGATATCAAAGATTGACAATATCCCTATATCTTCTTTTTCGGAGGCGCAAGTCGCTCTTTCAAAAAGGTTAGGTGATTCAGGAGATCTTAAAATACAGATTTTAAGAAATGACAATACTTTCGACTTTTTTCTTCCGATAAATAATTGGCTAATCTCAAAGGAACCTTCAAACCTTTTATACGAGTTAGGAATTTTTCCACCTTTAAAACCAATAATCGGTTCTGTTGTTGAGGCTAGCCCTGCAGCTAAAGGAAAAATAAAATCCGGCGATAAAGTTATAGAAATCAGTGATAAACCTATCACTTATTGGGGAGACATAAGAGAGGAAATAAATAAGTCTAGAGGAAATGAGATTTTGGTAAAAATACTCAGAGAAAATAAAATTGATACGTTAAGAGTAAAACCAAGCCTTGCTGAAAATACTTTCAATTGGCAAATTGGGATCAGTTCGTCATTCGAAATTAGTGACAAAGTAAGAGTTTTGGAGAAGTTTTCAGTGAAAGATTCTTTGAAAAATTCCATTTCTCAAACATATATAGTTATTGAGAGCTCAATGACTTTTATTAGAAAAATTATTTTTGGGCAAGTTTCAGCAAAAAACTTAGGCGGCCCTGTGATGATAGGCCAATATGCCGGCGAATCTGTAATCTATGGGGGTTTTTATTCCTTTTTTTACTTGATCGCTTTGATAAGTATTAGTCTTGGCATAGTTAATTTATTTCCTCTTCCAGTTTTGGATGGTGGACAAGCTGTAATCCTAACCATTGAAAGAATAATCGGTAGAGATTTACCACCTAAGTTGCTTGATTTCTTTTACAGACTGGGAACTGTTTTCTTAATTTTTCTATTTGCTTTTGTTTTTTTCAATGATATTTTTAGGATCCTCCAGTCATGAAAAAAAGGTTTGTTTTTTTAATTTTTTTATTTTTTTCACCTTTTTCTATTTCTCAGCAAGATTCTTGGGTCCTTGATGATATTAGGATTACCGGTCTTCAAAGAGTATCCGCAGGAAGTGTATTTGCAGTAATGCCAGTGAGTATTGGGGATATTATTAATGATGAAACTTATAAAGAGATAGCAACTTCAATTTTTGAGACTGGAAAATTCGATGATATTAAACTAGGAAGAGAAGGTAATGCGCTATTAATCAGTCTTGAAGAGCGACCAACTATTGACGAAATATCAATAGAAGGTAATAAAGCAATTAAAACCGATGCTCTATTGGATGGACTCAAAAAGTCAGGAATATTTGTTGGAGCTTTGTATAAAAGATCTATTTTTGAGAGTCTAAGCGTTGAATTAGAAAGACAATACTCTTCTCAAGGTAAGTATTCTGCTGAAGTGGAGGTTCTTTCTGAGAATTTGCCTAAAAATAGAATAAAGTTATCTGTAAATATAGATGAAGGCGTTTCAGCATCTTTGAATGTTATAAATATTGTGGGAAATAAGAAATTTTCTGATGAAGATATTTTAAAAGAGTTCAAATTAAAGGAAAAAAATTGGCTATCTGTATTTAGCAGGGGATCAGGATACTCAAAAGAAAATTTGAAAGGAGATTTAGAAACACTTGAGTCTTTATACAAAAATAATGGATTTCTTAAGTTTGAAGTTCTTTCTACAATGGTTTCAATCTCTGAAAATAAAAAAGATATATTTCTTACCATAACTTTAAACGAAGGGAAAATTTACAAGGTTAAAGAGGTAAGTCTTGCAGGAGATTTAGATACCGATGAGTTGATTCTTGAGAGCCTGCTTAATATTCCCACAAATGAAATATATATGGAGTCTTTTGTTAAATTTTCTGAAGACAGAATTAAAGGTTTGCTTGAAGGTATTGGTTATACAAATGCTGAGGTTTCTACTTCCAGAGAAATCAATGAAGAAGAAAAATCTGTCTCTTTAACTCTTTTCGTTGATAAAGGTCAAAGAACTATGGTGAATAGAATTTCTTTCCAAGGAAACGAAAGAACTCATGATGTGGTTTTAAGAAGAGAAATGCGGCAAATGGAAAAAAGCTGGGCTTCAAATGATTTAATGGAAATTTCTAAATTAAGACTAGATAGGCTTGGATTTTTTAAAAATGTAGAGTATGAAAAAAAAGCTGTTCCCGGTTCTCCTGACGAAGTAGATGTAATTTTTAAAGTAGAAGAACAATTTTCTGGTTCTATAGGAGGTTCTTTAGGCTATGGTGCTTATGGGTTCAGTTTAGGAGCAAATTATTCAGAAAAAAATGCTTTTGGAACAGGTAACTCAGTTTCAGTTGGAATAAGTTATAGCGAATGGAGGCAGGATATCTCGTTTAATTTTTTTGACCCATACTTTACTATCGATGGACTTGGATTAGGTTATGGTGCTTATTTAAGGAAAACTGATTATGGAAACTTTAATATTGCATCCTATAATACTGACTCTTTCGGAGGCTCAGTTAATTTTCAGCTCCCAATTACCGAGATTGAGCAACTTGGACTTTCATTACAAGTAGATAATACAAAATTAAAATCAAATGCTTTTAGCTCCCGACAATTAACTGATTTTTATAATTCTGAAGGTTTTGACTTTAATACCTACAGCGGACAAGTAAGTTGGTCTAGAGTTACTTTAGATAGAGGTCTTTTTCCAACAAATGGATCTAGAAATTCAGTATCTCTTAGCCTAACTCTTCCTGGAAGCAATATTAACTATGGAAGATTTAATCACGACTTTAAAATATTTAGGCCTTTACCCCTTGGATTAGTTTTTGCTTATAAATCAAGAATTGGAGCCTTATTTACATACGGAGATACCCAAACAGCTCCTCCATATCAACATTTTTATGCTGGAGGAATGAGATCTGTAAGAGGTTTTAAACAGAATTATCTGGGCCCCAAAGCTGTTTATAACCCAGGCTATGGTCCAAGTAGACCCAGACCAGTAGGAGGTCCCTATAGCTTATCTGGTGGATTTGACTTAATTGTTCCCCTAGATTTTGTTCCTGATCCTAGATCAGTGAGAGCTTCAGTCTTTATTGATTATGGAAATGTTTTCAGTGACGGTTGCAAATTCTATGAGGTTAATTGTTACGAGTTTGATTTTTCTGAACTTAGATATTCAGTTGGTTTTGGGTTTACATGGGTTACAGCACTAGGACCATTATCATTTGCTCTAGCATCTGTATTCAATGACTCGCCTGAGGATCGAACTGAGTCTTTTCAATTCGAGATAGGAACACAATTTTAAAAAAAATAAGAATTTTTTTTACCAAAAGTGTAAACTTCAATTTCCTTTTTAATTTAAAATAGTTCTTTTATAGGGGTTAGATATGAAAAACATAAAAAGAATATTTATTTTTGTTTCCTTATCATTTTTTGGCAGTTCTGCTTTTTTATCAGAAGGCATTGCTGTTATTGATTACAATGCAATTTTCCTAGGAACTGATTTGGCTAGAGAGCGTATCGATGATTTGAGAGATTCTTCTGATTACAAAGACCTAACTGATGAGGCACAATCTAAAGATAGCGAAAGAATTAAACTAGCTGAAAAACTAAAGAAAGACGAATCGACTCTTTCGGATGCAGAAAAAGAAGAGATTTTAAAAAAAATTCAAACTTTATATCAAAGTATTCAACTCCTCTCTCAACAAATACAAGCTAAGGAACAAGAAGTAACCCAAAAACTTCAAGCTGATCAGGCAGAGGTTGTGCAAAAAGTCGTAAACGAATTGATTAAAGCAAAAAAAATAAAGATGCTTTTAAATTCTCAAGCTTTACTTGCTTTTGATAGGGCAGACGAAAAAGTAAATCTTACACCTGAAGTAGTTGACCTCATAAATAAAGAACAGAAGAAATAACAAAGTTTGTCAAAAAAATCTTTTAAGCTTTCAGAAATTTCAGATTTTCTCGGAGGTGAATTAGTTGGCGATGACTCAAAGACTGTTTCCGAAATAAAATCTTTATTGGATGCCGATAAAAACTCTATTTCCTTCATTTATAGTAATAAGTTTAGAAAAGATCTTGAGGTAACATCAGCCTCTGCAGTCATTATTTCAAAAGAATATACTGAAAGTTGTCACGTAGATTATATTCTTGTAAACAATCCTCATGAATCCTATGCAAAACTAACACAATTATTTTCTGGAAATTTAAGAAATAAAATTCTTAATGAAAATTACGCAGATTCGTATTCAAAAGAAGAAATAGAGATTGGAAATAATGTTTACATTGGTAAAAATGTAATAATTGAAAAAGGAACTAAAATTAATTCTGGAGCTTTTATAGGAGATGATGTTTTTATTGGAGAAGACACATATCTTCATCCAAATGTCTGTCTTTACCATTCAATAAAAATTGGCAAAAAAAATATTATTCATGCGAATTCTGTTATTGGCTCCGATGGTTTAGGTTTTGCAAAAGCTGAAAATTCATGGGAAAAAATAGAACATTTAGGATCTGTCGAGCTAAAAGATAATGTAGAAGTAGGAGCTTCTTGCACCATTGATAGGGCATCTTTAGGAAAGACAATTTTAAACACTGGTGTCAAACTAGATAATCAAGTTCATATTGCTCATAACTGTAATATTGGAAAAAACACCATAATAGGAGCAAAGACAGCAATAGCAGGCAGTACAATTATCGGAGAAGATTGCTTAATTGGAGGTGGCTGTGGAATTGTTGATAATATAAAAATAGAAAATGGGGTACGAATAAACCCAATGTCATACATTACGAGATCAATAAAAAAACCTGGCATTTATTCTGGAGGCTCAGTAGTTTTAGAACACTCAAAATGGCTGAAACATATTACAATTCAAAAAAAAGAATTCGATGATTGATATTGAAAAAATCAAAACTTTATTACCCCACCGTTATCCGTTCCTGCTTGTAGACAGAGTAGAAGAACTTGAAGAACATAAATATATAAAAGCCTACAAAAATATTACTAACAGTGAGCCTTTCTTTCCTGGCCACTTTCCAAACAGATCAGTAATGCCTGGTGTTTTAATCCTGGAAGCTCTAGCTCAGGCTTCAGGAGTGCTGGGCTTTGTGTCAATGAATAAAACTCCGGAAGAGGGCTCAATGTATTATTTTGTAGGTGCAGATAAATTAAGGTTTAAAAATCCTGTAATTCCGGGAGATAAGCTTACTCTTGAATCAACTAAAATTTCTGAAAAAGCAGGAATATGGAAATTTGATTGCAGGGCAACTGTTGGAGAAAAATTTATTTGTTCTGCAATCGTGCTTTGTGCTGATCGTCCTAAATGATTCATTCTTCTGCTCAAATAGATTCGTCAGCTGACATAGATGATAGCGTTTCTATAGGCCCTTATACCGTTATAGGTCCTAATGTAAAGATAAAATCTGGTACTGTCATTGAGGGAAATGTTTTTATTCACAAAAATACTTTCATTGGCAAAGACAATCTTATTTATCCTTTTGCTAGTATAGGAGGAGATCCACAAGATCTTAAATATCAAGGAGAAGATACTTATCTTGAAATTGGCGATCACAATGAAATCAGAGAAGGATCAACAATCAATAGAGGCACCGTTCAAGAAAATGGGAAAACGGTAATTGGCAACAACAATTTATTGATGGCTTATACTCACGTTGCTCATGATTGTACTTTAGAAGACGATATAGTTATGACGAATAATGCAGGCGTCGCTGGAGTTGTTAACGTTGGTAAGGGAGCAAGGTTAAGCGGTTTTACACTAGTCCACCAATTCTGCAATATAGGAAGTTATAGTTTTAGCGCTTTAGGAACTATTATTACTAAAGATGTGCCTGCTTATGTAAGAGTAAGCGGCAATCCTGCAATTCCAAGGGGCTTGAACACTATTGGCATTCAAAGACAGGATCTTCCTAAAGAGGCTAGTGATGCATTGAAGGAGTCTTATAAAATTTTGTACCTCAGAAAAAATAAACTTAAAGAAGCAAAACAGGAAATCATCTCTAAATTTAAAAATATCAAAGAAATGGATCTTTTTATTAAAAGTATTTCAAATAGTGATAGAAGTATAGTTCGTTAAAGGTTAGAAATTTTGAAAATTGCAGTTTGTGCAGGCGAAAAATCTGGAGATGTTCTCGGACATGAACTCCTTGTTGATTTAAAAGAAAATATAGAAAATTTGGAGGTTATTGGTGTTGGCGGATCATTGATGGAAGGTGAGGGGTTAAAAAGTTTTTTTCCTATCAAGGAAATTTCTTATATGGGCTTAATTGATCCATTATTAAATTTGAGAAAAATTTTAAAAATAAGAAAAAATTTTATAAATTTTCTAAAAATAGAGAATCCTGATATTTTTATTGGAATAGATAGCCCATCTTTCAATAGTGGTATTTGCAAAGTTTTAAGAAGAGAAACAAATATCAAAACAGTTCAATATGTATGCCCACAGTTTTGGGCATGGCGATATGGAAGAGTACATAAATTCAATTCTTTGTATCATAGGATTTTTTCGCTATTTCCCTTTGAATCTCAATTATTAAAGAAACACGGTGTTAATTTTTCTTATGTAGGCCATCCCCTTGCAAAAAATTTATCAGTCGACTCAAATAAAGATGCATTGAAAAAAAGTCTAGGCATCCCATTAGATAAAAAGGTGATCGCGATCTTACCTGGTAGTAGAAAATCTGAAATATTTCATCATTCAAAACCATTAGCAGACTTCATAAATACATATAAAAAGCAAAATGCTGATG
>VMHT01220838.1_pt1 | contig 13663 bp, 18 predicted proteins | sample 4693611 | NCBI WGS metagenome assembly VMHT01 (sample SAMN12280063, study PRJNA550983) | marine metagenome | isolation source: seawater sampled from same location over 5 years 0.02-0.2 micron viral filtrate | place: USA: collected off the coast of southern California halfway between the port... ... | reverse complement strand
GGCAAAGGTCTGCATGTACTTATCCGTTAGTGTTAGCCATTTTTTAATATTGCTGGGGTTTCGCAGCAAGTAATCAGTTGTTTGTCTTAAATCGGGTTCCATTCCTCATCTCCCATTCCTTTGTTCTTTTGTGGTGTTCCGTAGCTTAAAGGATCAATGGGTGGGGCTTGATGTGGATCAGACCAATCGCTTGCGCTTCGGCCTTGGCAGGAGCCATCTCCGTTATAGTTGTTTCTGTGCATTTTTTCTCCTCTGTACTTGTTTACATGTATATAACATAAGCCGAACATAAATGCACACATTTAAACACATTTCAAGTATTTATTTTGCGTCGCCATATGTGTCAGCTATATCTCCTTCACTCCATGTGATTAACTCAGGCCACCACGTAGGCGGTGTCCTCATTACTTGCTGAACTATGTCTAGCATTATCTCAGCTTCGTCTTCTGGTACGATGTACACTAATTCGTCATGTACCATTAACGCAGGGTTTAGTTTTGTGATCTTTTGAACTGCCAACGCATTGTCGGCAATCACACACCGAGCCAAGTGTTGCACGATGTTCTCGTCAATTTTTCCTGCATATATTCTGGCCTTGTTCCGACCATGCCCGTAGACAAACTCTTTACGGTTGTCGTCTTCGTTTACCTCTGTCCGTAAATCTGGATACCGAATCAATCCCTTGGGTGTACGCAGTCCTTCGGGAACTGGCACCACCATACCCCACGGGTCGACTGCGTTACCCTCCGAGCCTCGCATAATCGTAGGCAGTGCGGCGTGGCATGTGCGCCAGCCCTTGGTAATTTCGTAGTATTCGTCGCGCCACTTGTCGACGATGTCCCTGCTCTCATCTTCGGTGATGTCGACGCCGCCCATCAGCTTAGCAACCTTTTGAAACGTGACGTACCCAGCACCAAAGCCAAGACCTAAGTGAGCCACTTTACCCACCTGACGTTGGACTTTTGTCACGTCGTCGTATGGTACGCTGTACAGTTTGCTGGCGAAGTCTTTGTAGAGATCGGCTTTCTCTGGCTCCGCTTGGTACATCGCCACGCTGGCCGGTACTTGCCAAAGGAAATGGTTTACACGCAACTCGATGCCTGACAAGTCGGCGACGACAACCTTGTGGCCCGGCGGAGCAATCAACGACCGACGTAGTGCATCCGATGGGCGAGGGTTGTACGGGTTCACGCGTGGTAAATTCTGTGGATTGTAGCCCCAACCAGACCAGCGGCCCGTCGTGTCTGCGCCGTAATACTTGAGCGGGATCGGCACCTTTTTCTCAGGGTGTGCGTTGGATGCGTCCATGAACGCTTGGATGCGTGTTTGTAGAATTGTGGACTTCGCGTCGAGCCGTGCTGCGGCAGCTGTGGCGACGAGAGGATCATCGTGTTCCTGCAACTCCAGAAAGCCTTCATCCGTCTTGGCCAGAGCCGGTATCTCTTTACCCGTTGTAGGAGAAACTTTAGTCGGAACGTCGACTTCGATGGTTCGCAGGAACGCTGCGAACTTAGCAGCAGACGACAACACCGTCAAGGCTGCGGCAGCGGCTTCGTCGTCGTCCATGCCTATCTCGTAGACGTCCATTTTACGCGCGGCTTCGACTAGCATTGCCTTCTTGCGGATACCTTCCTCTGTTAACGTGTCAGCAAGTAAAATCGAATTGCTTTCAAACGTGGGTTCCACAAGCATACGGATCGTCATGTCGACGAGCTTGACCTCTTCCTTGCGTGTCTGTGGGATCAGCTTGAGCAGCAGCCCGTAGCACTGATCGACGTCGGCGGCGTTGTATACCCGCATCTCATCTATCTCGTCATCTGAGAAGTCACACAGGTTCTTGCCCTTGGTGGCGATGAGCGCCGACTGGTCTTTGTGCCCCAGTCCGTAGTGCGCGACGAGCTTCGCAAGCGACAGCCCAACATCCTTCGCGTGGATAGGTCTCGCCATGGCAAGGGTACAACCCCAGAGCTTTGGTTTAACTCCAAGACGCCACGATAAGATCATACTATCGAAGCCTGAGAGGTTGTGACCGACGACCCAGTATTGTGACCAGTCCACGTTATTGCAGTAGTCGATGACCGCCTGCTCGCCGAAGACGACGACGGTGGGATCGTTCCCGAACTTAAACGCACAGCTGATAATCTCTGTGTCTTCGTGCATACAATACGCGATAGGTGACATCTTGGTCAGCGAGTGACCAACAGCCCAATAGGTTTCTAGGTCAACGGTAGCTATTTTCACGCGGCTTCCTCCTTTGTTATAAAGTCAGCGAGGTCTGCCAAATACTTCTTGGCTCCCTCGTCCGTCAGATGTTCTGGGGTGCCGCTAGAAGCGAAATCCATAAACTCGTAACCGCCTGATTTGAATTGGTACTCAAGGTCAGCATAGTAAGCCTTGAGATAAGAAAGCACTTTAGCGTTTTTTATTTGTAGCCTACGTTCTAGTAGTTCTATCCACTCACTATCTTTCATCACGCTTCCTCCACTTCGTCATGCAGTCTTGAGATGATGGCAGCTAACGCACTGCCTAGATGCTTGCGGTCACAATTTAATACGGCATCACGTACGTCGTAGACGTTGGGGTTAGCGCTGCATGACTGCGGGTGCGTCTTTGCTGCTGGCATCTCCCAGTCATCGTCGACGAGCGCGCCAACACGAAACCCATCGCCGCCCACACTGTGCTTGTTCAAGAACTCCAACAGGGTTGGCTTGTCAGTTGGCACCTCGACTTGCTCAAAGGCACCGAACTGTTTGGCGTCGGACTGTGTACCAGCCCAAGCGCCTTTGCTATCTGTGTATAGTCTCATAGCCAGAAGCTCGATGCGACCCACGCTACAACGACAGCTACGATGGCTGCGCCGACTAAGACTTTGCGTGGCGGGAACGGTGATGTGTCGTCTGCGACGAACTGTTCTAAGCTAACATCTTCTGTGACATCAGCCTTGGCTGCGGCCTCGGCCTCGAACACCTCGCGTGGTGTGCCTACCTTGGACATCAGCTTATATACATAGCCGTATGTGACGCCGGTCGCTTTGGACACCTCGATGGGACGAGCCAACGGATTGGCTACAAGATACGCCCACACCGCATCGGCCTTACTGCCACGAGGGTGCTTTGGCTTTGGCCTGTAATACTTACGCGCTGGCGTCGACGTCGCCTCCTCTGTAGTCCAGCCTCGTGAAATGCGGTGGTGCGCTGTCGCGGGGTTGACACCGTTAGCTTTAGCCATTGCGGCTACGTTTTGACGTTTCATATTAAACCTCCTTGGGGTTATGATGGTGGGTGATTAAGACGAACCGTTGGATGAAACCATGCGGTGCGTAATTGCTGCTGCTGCGAGAGCATCGACGTCGATGTTAAGGTTTTCTACATTAGTAGGTCGCTCAACCTTGGCACGTGGTGCTGACTTGGCACGATACTTCTGCATGTACTTGTCTGGAACATACATCTCGAACTCAGGCATCTCAGTTATCATGGCGTTGAGCGATGCGTGTTGTTGCATGTAACCTTTAAGCTGCTGTTCGACGACGTTGAACTTTTCGTTAACCTCTGCTTGCTTTGCTTCGAAGCCAGCGATTGAATCCGCCCATGTCTTAGCCGCGCCTGTCAGATGAGCGGTGTACACATCCACGTCGGGGTAGCTTTGCCGTCTATATGCTGGGGAAAACCGCATGGGGTTTGCAGACGTGTTCTCGATGGAAAACCGAGCCACCCGTGTGCCTTCACTATTGTGTAGTTTAATATCAGCACGGGTCGGCTCACCGCACCATGTGTCGGGCACCTTGTGTTGTAGATCAGGCGCGTCTTTCCAAGTAGCAGCTACAACATCTTTACGCATGTCGTTGTACTCGGGTGTACCGATCTCCAGTTTGTTAGTCTGGTACGGGGCTAACGCGGCGCTGCGCATTTCACGAACGCGATTAATTACATCGTATTGCAGCGTGTCAGTTTTTCTTACATATGCCATAGTTATTACTCCTCAAATTTAATGACAGTTCCAAATTTTAAGTCTTCGGCTAGTGTCGTAAGCCAGACAGTTTCGTGGGGGGTGGTGAAGTCAGTGTTAGCGAGACCGTCGGTCAGGTAGACAACAACCTCGGGGTCGATGCCGTTCTCGTCGATGTAGTCGAACACCGGCTTGAACCGTGTGCCGCCGCCGCCCTGTAGTTTAAGGGTGACAGGGAAGTCGTCAGGCTCATACTCTACGGTAGAGTTGACGTCGTAGTCGCAGTAGACAACGGTGACTTTCTCAGGGTTACACGTGTGCAGGATGCGATTGATGTGAGCGTTGAACATGTCAAGCTCGGGCTGTTGGATAGAGCCAGACGTATCGACACCGATGACGATCTCACCCATCTGTGGCTTGGTATCGTGACCCGGCAAGTACATGCCGCTTGCCATGAAGCGACGGTTGGGACGCTTCCACGAGTAACCATCTTTGACCTTGGCGATCATAAAGCGCTCGAGTATCTCGTGCCACGGTGTTGACACGTTAACAAGTTGATCGACGAGACGTTCGATTGAGCCGGGTAGTTTACCGATGGCCTTGGCTGCTTTGGTAGCTTGGACGGCCTCGATCTTAGCTTGCGCCTCTAGCTGATGTATCTGGCTCTCGTCCAGTGCTTGACCGCCGTCATCACAGGGCGCGCCTACGTCGCTACCGATACCTCCGGGGCCGGGGCCGTCGGCGTCTGCATCGTCATACAACTCCTCGGCTGAGAAGTCACGAGCGCCGTCCATATATACACCGCCCTCGATAGGGTCGCCTACCTTGGCGTCGACAAGTGTGTCGTTGATAACCTTGTCACATGCGACGTTCCACGCTTTAGCGTCACGAGTACCAAGGCGCAGTGAGTGGCAGAGCATGTAGTGCAGTGCCTCGTGCGCCAACAAGAACATAAGCTGTGGTACAGGAAGTGGGTCGACGAACGCTGGGTTCATATACATTTGACCCGTCGCTGACATACACGCTGTCGGCACAGTGTCGGTGTAGATGATCGGGCGTTTGCTACACGCCATGCCAAAGAATGGGTGGTCAAGTATAAGTAAGGACTTGGCCTTGGCGACGCGGCGCATGATGTCGTCGACGTCGTATGTGACCGGTGGGTCTTGAAGTGCTGCGGATGTCATTTAGGTTCTCCTCTCATCCATTGTATATCTTTAGTGAGCGCATCTCGTTGCTTCATCAGCGTCTCAACAAGTTGTGTAAGCCGAGCGATCTCGTTGCGTTGGATCGCAACTTTGCTTTGTAATTTAGCTATGACAGCGTCGGCCTTTGGTTCATGTTTCAAAAGTCAGGTTCTCCATTTTCGTCTAAGTTGGGCATACGAAACTTATACTCCCGTATGACCTTTGGTTGTTGGACAACGTCTTGCTCACGGACAACTACGCCCAGACGTTTAAGCTCCGCCTCAAGCGGCGGCGGTAGCTGCATTAGCTTCCTCCCTATTAATAGCGATTTGAGCCAGCGTCTTGACGTCGGTTATGGGACGGAAACCTCCGATGCGCTGGTCGTTACAGCCGTGGCAGTAATCGTAGCCTTCATCCATGACTTCGTAGTACGACCACTTCTGTGTGGTGATGTCCCAGCTACAGTACGCCTCGGCAATTATGTCAGTGCCATCACATTCGGTGCAGAAGAACTCTTCGGGCTGTGACTGTGTCATACCAAACCCTGCATCTTACCCATAAGAGTAGAGATGTCGTTGACGGCGGCGCTGCGGGCAGTGTGCGAGTGGCGAAGCACGTCGGTGTTGCGGTTAAGGTCAGTCGACAGCGTAGTTAGCTCGTGGATACGCTGAGATACTTCGGGGTCGTCGCTGATGTTCGCCCGGCGCATACGGTCGGCGACGTCAACCATGTTGGTCACGATGCTGTTATAGAACTTCTTGACGTCCTCCACAGGTGTTGACAGGTTAACAACTGCTTTCTCCATTGGGTCGAGCATCTGCTTGATAACGTGCTTGCCGCCGTTCGTCGCCGCATCATCGAGCTGGCGCTGTAGCGACGCGATGTCTTCTTCACTCACACCGTGGCGCGGGTCGAAGTCGTTGGGCTTGGGTACGGGGCTGATCTGCACGTCGATGCTATACTTGGAGCGCATCTCGTCTACACTCGGGTAGTCGGCACGAGATATGATATGCCCCTTGCCTGTCGAAGCCGCGCACGATTGACGATAGTTCATGTCAGCCGCGATCTCAGCTTCTAAGTTGGTGAGCAAGTCCTCGACTGCGGCTCTGGCGTCGGCCTTGAGCGTTCGTAGCTTGGTGGTGAGCGGGATGTATTGCTCGGCGTTTATCATGTCTACACCTTTAGCCCACGGTACTGTGTTCTCCTTGAGGTATGTGTAGACGGCATTGAACGCGCTGTTGGCTTTCTTGACGCGGTTGTTGCTGCCAGAGAATAGAGACTTGTACACGTTGTGCGATCCACCGTAGGCGGCGGTCTCGTCACGGTCGAGCTTAGTCGTACCATAGCGTGACATCTTGAGCGTCACGAGCATGGCTTTCTCGGCCAACGATTTGATCTGCACGGTTGGTGTGGCAGGTTGTGGGATAACCTCAGACACATGCTTCCATGAGGACGCGGCGGCGTCGTTGGTTTTTGCTGCGGGCGGAGCGACGTGTGATGTGTCGTCGATGATCGGTGCTGAAGTGGCGGCGTCGAGCGCGGCCTGTAGTTGTGCTTGCATATTCATATTAGTTTTCTCCCATTAGTTTGTAAGCAAGCTCACGAGCGGCTTGCGCTATTTTCATTAGATCAGTTTCTAGCTCACCAGCGTTGTAGTTGCCGTTAGCTAGTTCGAGGGCTGACACTTCTATGTTGGTCAGTTCAAAGCGGATGTCTTCTTGGTTCATCAGTTGCCTCCCATAAAGATGTCTTTGTTGGCCACAGCCCAGTTGATGAAGTCTGTGGTTTGTTGAAGTTCGGGGTGTAAGCGGAGCGCGTCGGTCACGTAGACCATCTGGAACTCTTTGGGCATACGGCTGACGTACTGCATGTCCCGTGTAAACGCTTCCGGTTCCGTCGTCATCGAAAGCGCTGTGGCAACAGCGAACCGCACAGCTGGCTCAGTCGGCACCTCCGCACGGTCAGGGTGTAATCGTATGCTGTCGATAGATGGCATCTTGTGCATCATGTCACGGGCAGCAACCCACTCGGCGGCGTTACCCTCACCGACTTTACCCTCGGCGATCATAAGGTACAGATCAGTAGGCAGGTCGGTCGGCACCTCGGTAAGTAACTTGAACCATGAACGCTGTGTACCGTTGCTACGATTGTTGGGGTCGTAGTTGTTGAGCAGGTCAGGACGTAAGCGGATGAACGCTACACCCAGAGGGTCAACGCCACTCTCGACGGCATGACCAGACCAGTCGTCAACGCTTGTCTCCATGTCCATGTGGTACATACGGTCGTTAAGGTGGCCTAGTAGTGGCTTGGCACCGGCTTTGTCTTGGGCACGGTTGCCTGTACATATGATGCGCACCTCGGGGTCGAGCTTGAACGTCGGTGTCTCGCGTTCGAGTATAAAGCCAGCCGCCCATGTCTGGTGGTGTGTGGATGACTGCGCCAACTCCTCGAGTACGATAAGACCGGGGCCAGTACCCTCGCGGAAGTCGTAGAACATTTTGGGTGGGTTGAATATTGTCATGCCGTCGTCGGTGACGCTTGGCACGCCGGTGAAGTCGACGATGTCGTGGTTGTTGACATGCACCACAAGGATGCGTGGGCCAGATAGACCGAGGTTGGCACCGACTTTGAGCGTACACGCGGTCTTGCCTAGGCCGGGCGCACCGACGAAGTTGATGACGGCATGTGGTGTCTTGGATAGTAGCGCAGTTGCGGCGCTCTCGCATTGGGCAAATGATGGCATATGGTTCTCCTTGTATGCACAGTTAGATTCGGACGTGCGCAAGTAATGTCACACGTGTTTACATGTTAACAGATACGGTGTCAACTGATTAGATTTATGAGGTCAGGCGTTCCTCCATTCGACGCTTTCGGTTTCGATGCGGTAGCCAAGACGTTCGATGGTCTCACAAACAACGGGGGTGAGTGTCTTGGTGCCAGCGATATGCGCAAAGTGTTTCGCCTTGTCGCAGTGTGGGTAAACTTTACGTTCGCCGTACACGTGACGGATGTTGACGACGATGATTGATGTGTCGTTCATTGGATTACCTCCTGTGTTGGGATGGTGGGGTGAAGGATGCACACGCCGTCGACGTTGCCGCATCCGGTTACTAGGTTGACGAGCAACCACACGATGAAAGCCGCTACGAGTACGCAACCGCATAGTTTCATCGCCAAGTCGGCAATGTGGTGCCAATGTATGGTTCGTGTTGACATGTGAGCATGTCCTCCAAGGTTAAAGATTTCGAGGGGCTTTATGACAAAATAGCTTTATGACAAACCTTTATGACAAAAGGTCAGCTGTAAGCCTTTGATATTGCAGCTTTATGACATTATGACAAAGCTACGGGATAAGCTGGGGGGCATAGAGATGGAGCGCGCGATCCGAGCGGGACGCACGAGCTTTTTTCCTCCTCTATATTATTATTTATCTTTGTCATAATGTCATAATGTCATAAAGGGGGGGTCAACCCCCTGTAAACAAACAACTTTGGATTATGACAATCCATGTGACAAAGTAAAATAGCCTCTATTTTGTCATAAAGGCTATTATTGGAGTAGTTAGCCCGCGATGCGGGCTTGGATAGCGGCGTCAACACGTTGCATCGCGGCGTTGTAAGCAGCGAAGTCAACGACGACGTCTTGGCCAGACTTAGGGTTCTCGATCTTGTCAGCCAACTGCTCAAGTAACACTGCTGGAGTAAGAGCCTTGACGATGGCGGGAGCTTGTTCCTCATCGACGTACCAAGCGTCTTGGTCATTAAGGTATTCAACAACAGCGTCGCCGTCGTCGAAGTCCGCGTTCTTGACAGCAGACTTGTTCAGCTTGAACGAGCCGTCTTTCTGCAACGTGGCGAAGCCGTTATCGTGGATAAACTTGACCATGCGCTTGCGATTGATACCGCTAGTCGCCGCGTATAGTTCTGTGAACATGGTCACATCGCGGTGCTGGTAGGCGTGGCCAGCCGTGTGAACGAGAACAGTTTGAATACGGCCGCGAAGCGACTTTGTGTCTGACTTGATAGATGACACTTTAGTTTTAAGAGCTTTGATAGATAACATGATATGTCCTTTCATAGACAAAGTTGATGGATAATAAGGTATATGAGAACGCACCACGCGGATGCGCTCACAGATACCGCGCCTCGTTGTCAGCGAGGTAATGCGATATCCGACGTTATTCAGCGTGCCCCACCTTGTCTCAGAGTAGGGTTCGGCCGCAAGGTCACATTGGGTGACGCATACACGGTCCGCGCTTATGGTAAAGCCGATTGGTTTCCCCGCATGCAGTAGCGGTTGACGCTTGAGAACTTTCGCATCCGCACACACAAAACGCGCGTGGTTCAACTACAATCCCAACCTTTCGACTGTGGACGATGTGACCCGAAGGTGTATCTAACCGTCCTATCTATAGCGCGCGGTTGACAGAGGGGGGGGTAGTGGCCGAGGGGGGTGGGCCACCCACCCAGCCCTTATGTAGTACGTGTATCGCGACCCCTATTTTTTCCAAGTGTTCTCTGTTTGTTCCTCCCCACTCAGTTGCATTGACCCAAAACCCTCTAAGTGTTAACGTGTGAGCATGAGTAACCATGTGTACAAAGCAATAGACCCATCAAAGGTCGACCAAGCCATTCTGTCCCCTGCTGACTTGCAGGCTATCGAAGACGATCCGAGTAAAATCGAGACCGTTGCCCGTATGTTGGGCGCAGTGAACCTAGATAACTTGTTCCGTCACATGCAAAACCCCACAATTAACCCGACGGCCCGGATAGAGTTCCAAAAAATGCTCAACAAGATGGGCAGGTTGGAACCGGATACCAAGTTGGATACCGGTGGAGGTGGCCCACAGGTGGTCATCAACATAACGCGTGCCAAAGATCAGTCCGATGCCATCACCATCGAAGGTCAAACGGTAGACGATGCAACATGAGATAGACTTTGAGGTCATCGAGAGCCTCGATGAGTTCTTTTACTCCGAAAAATTCATATCTTTGGCGGTAGGACCGGTCGGATCGACTAAAACTACGGCTGGTATCATGAAAATCCTGCACCATGCGGCACGAATGGCCCCGTGTAAGGACGGAATTAGGCGTTCTAGGACCATTTGGGTACGAAATACGCGAGAACAGCTGCGAGATACGTCAATTCCTGACTTTTTGAAGTGGATTCCCGATGGAATTATGGGGTCTTTCCTCAAAACAGAGTACAAATTCGTCCTAAAAGTGGGTGATATTGAGTGCGAAGTGCTGTTTAGAGGGCTAGATGACGCCAATGACGTGCGTAGATTGCTCTCATTACAGGCTAGTTTCATCATATTTGACGAATTTAGGGAGATTCACCCCGATATTTACAACGCCGCGCAGGGTCGTGTGGGCCGGTATCCCGACAAAATGATGAACGGTGTGGGGTGTGTAAGCGACGATGGTAAGCCGAATATGCACATTTGGGGCATGACGAACCCCCCTGACATGGATACTTTTTGGGAAACTTTGCTCACAGAGCCGCCTGACAACGTGCATGTAACCATACAGCCCAGCGGGTTGGCACCGGAGGCCGATTGGACGAGGTTCTTACCTGACGATTATTATGACAACCTCGCACAAGGGAAAACTGAGGACTGGGTAGACGTGTATATTCACGCGCAGTTCGGCAAATCGCTCAGTGGACAGCCAGTGTTTAGATCGTTCGACCGGACGGTTCACTCCTCAGATGAAGAGTTGACTCCCATGTTTAGCGACAGCCCGTTGCTGATCGGCGTCGACGCGGGGCTGACGCCCGCAGCCGTTGTCGGCAGCGTAACGCACGATGGGCGACTGGTCGTGTACGACAGCTTGATCTCTGACGGTATGGGGGCGTTGAGGTTCGTGCGAGAGAGGCTCAAGCCGTTGTTAAGTAACAAGTTTCCGGGGCGACGAGCGATAGTTATTATCGACCCTGCTGCGTTTCAGCGTGTCCAGACGGACGAGAGAACTGTGGCGGATATATACAAAAACGAGGGGTTCGTTGTGAAGCCCGCGAGGACCAATTCAATCGCAGCACGCATCGCTGCGGTGGAGAAATATCTGACCCGTGTGGTTGACGGTAAGTACAGTTTCGTCGTCGACGGCGTTGGAGCGTCGTCGTTGGTGCAGGCGTTGGCCGGTAAGTATCGGTACAAGATCAACACGAAAGGTGCGCGGGACGAGAAGCCCGAGAAGTCTCACCCGTGGTCGGACGTTGCCGACGCGTTCCAATATATGTGCCTTCATGCAGACGGCGGTGAGACCTTCGGGGCAAACTCATGGTCAACACAGCGCAAAGAGGTCGTCCGCGTTTCATCTAGCGGTTGGACCTAATCTGTTGACGCGTGAACATATAGGTGCTATCGTACGCATGACGTCACAGGTGAGATTTTGATATGGCGATAGGCTCGGCCCTAATTCCTGTTGCACGTGCTTCTGATCTTGAGGCGCAGGCGCAACGTGCTTCTGATGAAAAACAGAATACCCCTATGATCCAAGGGCTGGCTTCCCACGTCCATAAACGTTGGGAAGTGATGCGAGATCACCACCAAGACAATTTAGAAGAGCGTCTTGCGCAGTGCGTTCGCGCTCGGAATATGGAGTACGAACCTGCGAAACTTGCTGAAATACAGGAGCAAGGTGGCTCAGAAATCTTTATGGGCATTGTCAGCGCTAAGTGTAGGACTGCTACTGCTTGGCTGCGAGATACGCTTTTAGGCACAGGTGCAGATAAACCTTGGTCTCTTAGTGCGACGCCTATTCCAGAGGTGCCACCAGACATAACTCAGGCGATGCAGAACATCATGCAGCAGAACCTGATGCAGTATTACGACGCTGGCGGGGAACCGCCCAACGAGGATGAGCTAAAACAGCTTGCGTCGGGTATGAAAGATACGGCCATGCGGTCTATGAAGTTCGAAGCGGAAAAGCGCGTCGAGCGGATGGAAACCAAAATGGAAGACCAGATGCTTGAGGGCGGCTTTACCAAGGCGCTGTTCGAGTTCACTAACGACATAGCCACATTCCCTTACGCTGTACTCATAGGGCCAATCCCACGCAAACGCAAGGCGATGAAATACGTTGAGGGTGGGTTGGGCGTTGTAGATGTATTGCGCGACGAGTGGGAGCGAGTTGACCCTTTTAAATTCTATTGGATGCCATGGGGTGATGACATTCACTCGATGCCGGTTGCGGAACTGCATCACCTAACACGAGACGACGTTGAGAACATGCTGGGCGTCGAAGGCTACGACGAAGCTGCTGTTCGTTCTATTCTGAGCGATTTCGGTACGGGTGGGTTCAGCTGGCTCGACCACAATGACGACCTTATGGAAGACGCCACAGGACAGGATTTTGATGAGGCGAACACAGATTTAGTTGCCGCACTACAGCTTTGGGACACAATCCCCGGGGATGTTTTACTCGAATGGGGGCTAGGCGAAGACGAGGTCGAAGACCCGCAGAAGTCTTACCCGTGCGAAGTATGGATGATTGATAATATCGTCGTTCGTGCGGTGCTTAACTACGATCCATTGGGGCGCAAGCCCTACTATATGACATCTTTTGAAAAGGTTCCGGGCCGCATTGACGGTAACGGGGTCGCTGACCTTTGTATGGACGCTCAGAATATGTGTAACGCCGCTGCTCGGGCGCTTGCAAATAATATGGGTATTAGCTCCGGTCCACAGGTCGGCGTAAATATTAGCCGCCTTCCAGCGGGGGAAGACATCACACAGATGTACCCTTGGAAGATTTGGCAGTTTAGGCAGTCTGACTACGCAGACTCAACTCCCCCTATGAGCTTTTTTCAACCCAACTCTAATGCGGCTGAACTTATGGGTGTGTTTGACCGCTTTATGGCAATCTCAGACGAAGTATCAGGTATTCCACGTTACATGACCGGGCAACACGTTCCGGGCGCTGGGCGTACGTCTTCGGGGTTGTCTATGCTTATGTCGAACGCGGGCAAGAGTATTAAACAAGTTATTAGCAACATCGACCACGATGTTATGCGCCCCATGTTAGAACGCCAGTACCAACGAAATTTAAGGTATTCAGATGACCCAGACCTTATCGGCGATGTCCAGATCGTGGCAACGGGCGCGATGTCGCTGGTTGTTAAGGAAGCTGAAGCTGTCCGTAAGACTGACTTCCTCCGTCTTATACTGGAAAGTCCGGTTGCACAGCAGATTGTTGGCTTACCGGGTACGGCTGAACTCCTCCGCGACCTCGCGGGTAATCTTAATACCAATGTTGATCGCCTCGTCCCTAGCCGAGAAGATGTGCAGAAGCAGCAAGAGTTAGCTCAACAACAGGCCATGATGATGCAGGAAATGCAGGCTCAGCAACAGGCCGCGCAAATGCAAGAAGATGGAACTCCTAAAGGTGGGCGGCAGGACAATACCATGAGTCCTCGTCCAAATGGTAAGTAGTCTTCGCATGTGTTGACATGTTAACATATTTAGAGTAGATTTATAACATGATTGACTTGAATCTTTGTGACCAGCAGCACGTAAAAGCACTGTTGAGGCT
>VMHT01194965.1_pt1 | contig 13663 bp, 16 predicted proteins | sample 4693611 | NCBI WGS metagenome assembly VMHT01 (sample SAMN12280063, study PRJNA550983) | marine metagenome | isolation source: seawater sampled from same location over 5 years 0.02-0.2 micron viral filtrate | place: USA: collected off the coast of southern California halfway between the port... ... | reverse complement strand
ACTTCATCCTGACTTTGGTGATATAAGAGACAGTGATGATTTTCACGATTGGGCAGATGAACAGCCAAAATGGGTACAGGATGCACTATATGAAAACGACAATGATGCTAGGTCAGCAGCAAGAGCCATTGACCTTTATAAGTCAGATAGAAATATCAGCAAGAATACAAAGACAAAAAGCGATAAGAGTGCTGCTATGGATATTGGTACGAAAACTACAAAAACTCAAGTTGATGCTACAGAAGCAGGTAAAAAGATACGTGAGTCTGATGTCCAAAAGATGTCTGCTAAACAATATGAAAAACAAGCTGACACAATAATGGAAGCTATTAGGTCAGGCAACTTTGTATATGATGTATCAGGTTCAGCTAGATAATATAAAAATATAGTTGACAAACAAGAATTTATGTATATAACTATACATAACTATAAGTGTGACATAACCCCTTTATAGGACACTTATGTCACATCAATGACGAAACTTTAAAGATTACCCAATTATGTGAGCCTACAAGGAATTAGCTATTTCACGTACAACCTCAACGCATGAATGGTCCTTATAAAGTAAAATGACTAAAAGCAACATACAATTTATTTGTATGTAATTTAAATGTTTAAGGAGATAAAAATGGCATTTACAGCAGCAGCTGGTTATGGTAATCTTCCTAACGGTAATTTTAGTCCTATTATTTATAGCAAACAGGTTCAACTTGCTTTTCGCAAGGGGTCTGTAGTCGATGCAATCACTAATAATGATTACTTCGGTGAGATTGCTAATATGGGCGATTCCGTTAAGGTTATCAAAGAGCCAGAGATAACTGTCAAGGCTTACGCAAGAGGAACTACTATTACTCCTCAAGACCTTGATGACGAAGAATTTTCACTTAATATTGACAAAGCTAACTACTTTGCTTTCAAAGTGGATGATATTGAGGAAGCTCATTCGCATATTAACTTTCAACAGTTAGCATCCGATAGAGCAGCCTATAGACTAGCCGACCAATTTGACCAAGACGTACTTGGTTATATGTCAGGTTTTAAGCAGTCAGCTATACATGGTGCTCCAAATACTGTTAACACAACTGTTAATGGTGCTAAAGCAGTAAGTACAGCTTCTAGTGGTGCTAACTTAGTTGGTGCAGAATTATTAGCTTCAATGTCACTTGATGCTTCTGATTTTACACAGGCAGATGGCACAGCAGGTTCAGCAAATAATGCTATTGGTTTAGAGCCAAGAGCAGGTGGTGCAACTGCTGCAAAAAGTGGAACAACAGGTAATGCATTTCCATTACAAGTTATTGCACGTATGTCTAGATTACTAGATCAGCAAAATGTAGATACAGCAGGTAGATGGTTAGTTCTTGACCCTGTGTTCATCGAACTATTAAAAGATGAAGACTCAAGACTACTAAATTCTGATTTTGGTGGTTCTGGATTGCAAAACGGTCTTGTTATGAATAACTTACATGGTTTTAAGATATATACATCTAATAACCTTCCTTCAATTGGAACAGGTTCGTCTACCACAGGTGGTCAGAACACTTCTAATTTTGGTGTTATCGTAGCAGGTCACTCTTCATCAGTAGCTACTGCCGAGCAAATCAACAAGACAGAGACTTATAGAGACCCTGATTCTTTTGCTGATATTGTTCGTGGTATGCATTTATATGGCAGAAAGATACTTCGACCTGAAGCTATCGTTACTGCTGCATATTGTTTAGCATAGGGAGAATAAATTATGGCGAATATTACATCGTTACTTAAAGCTTCCTCTGGTAGCTCATCTCGTGGTCGTTCCCCATATATGGTGGAAAATACTATTGACTTAACAGCTACAGCTATTTCTTCTACAGGTGGGGATACAGTTCAAGCGATAACTGTTCCAGCAGGTACGAAGATATTAGCTGCAGGTTTTGAAGTAGTTGAAAGTGCGACTATGAATACAGGTACAAATGCTACAGCATCTCTAGGCTTCACAGGTGGTGACGTTGATGAGTTTGTTGCAACTTTTGACATTGATGGTGCTTCTGATGGTGCTTATGCACCAAGTATTGCTATCACTGGTGACACTGTATCAGCATCTGCTGACACTATTGACTTGCTTTTTGCAGGAGATGGTGCAACTTATTCAGCAGGTAAACTTAGAGTTTATGCTATCATGATGGATGTATCCACTCAAGGTGATACTTCGGCTGACGAAGTCGATAGAGACACTTTAGCTTAACTTAATATAAGTAAAGGGTAGCTGTGTAGTTGCCCTTTACATAATGTCATATTATAGGAGATCAAAAAAATGGCTATTACAACTGCAATGTGTACTAGTTTTAAGTCAGAGTTATTAGGTGGTACTCACGACCTTGATACTCATTCACTTAAATTAGCACTCATCAAAGCATCCCCATCAGGTACATATAATGCTGCTACAACTAATTATTCTACTGTAACAGGTAACTCTGACGAAGCAAGTGGTACAAACTATTCTGCAGGTGGTCAGGTTTTAGACAGTGCGACTATAGCTGTTGATGGAACAACTGCAACTGTAGACTTTGCTGATGAAGTATTTTCAAACGTAACATGCTCTGCTGATGGCTGTATTATTTATAATGCAAGTGCATCCAATAAAGCAATCTGTGTTATTGATTTTGGTGGTACAGTATCTGCTACTGCAGGTGACTTAACTATTCAGTTCCCTGCTGCTAACGCTTCCAATGCTGTAATACGTATAGCTTAAGGGGTAGGACATGTCGTTCTACGGTGCTAATGATGCTATATATGGTTCAGGAACATATGGCACTGCTTCTTTCGGTGTCACAACTCCAATCATATCTTTAGGGTCTGTTAGTGCTACAGGACAAGTTACTGCTGTAAATGCTACTATTAGCATTTCATTAGCAGGAGCTAGTGGAACAGGACAAATTGGAACTGTCACTGCTGTTAACGATTCTAGTTTAACACTAAGTTCTGTTTCAGCGACAGGGTCAGTTAATACATTATCTGAAAATCCTGCAGAAGCACTTACAGGTGTATCTGCAACAGGTGCAATAGGTACTGTTTTTGCTCAAGCCTTCTTTGGTGCTAATGACGCTTTATATGGAACAGGTAGGTACGGTTCAGCTATATATGGTGATGTTTCACCAACTATTAACCTTCCTACTCAAGAATTAGTAGGTACTATTGCTACTGTACAAGTAGGAGGTCAATTTGAAGTAGATGTATCTGAACCTTTAGATAGTGTTTCAGCTACAGGTCAAATAGGTCAACTTCAAACTATACCAAAACTAATTGTAGGTGTATCTGCTACAGGTGCTTTAGGAACAATCAAACCTAATCCAACAGAACCTGTAGTTGGTGTAAATGCGACAGGTGGTATTGGAACATTAACACACAGTAACACACATTCTATTGCAAGTGTTGTTGGAACGTTTTCTCTTAATAAAGGTAGTAGACCTTTTGCCAAAACGTTTAACTTCCTTTCTAGTCCTAGTCTTGTTGCTACAGGTGCTATAGGAACACTTCAACCTAATGTAGATGAGCCTATAAGTGGTGTATCAGGAACAGTTGCTGTAGGAACACCTGAAATAACCACATCTGAAGCACTATCTAGTGTAGTAGCGACAGGTGCAATAGGCACACTAACACACAGCAATACACATTCTCTAGGAAGTGTTCAAGGAACTACAACTGTAGAACCTGTACAAGTAGATGGTTTTGAAATAGATGTTCAAGAAAGACTTAACTCAGTTTCTGCCACAGGTGTTATAAATGGTACAATAACACATAGCAACACACATAATATTAATTCAGCAATAGGAACATCTACTGCAGGTATTATAACAGCAACAGGGGTTACTTTTACTTTTGTTGCAAATGATTACGACAGAAAAAGAGTTGTATATGTACCAAGACAAGATACTGCTGCTGAACGTAGAGCAGCCGCATAGGAGAATTTAATGTCTTTTCGTTGGACACCAAAAGACCCTGATGAAAGTTTAGATTATAGTATAGATTGGTCACGTTTTCTTGATACAGCTACCATCTCTTCTGTTACATGGTCTGTTAAAACATCTGAAATAAGTAAGACAACATTAGCCGCAGGACAAACTTTAACAACTGCATCATCTAATGCTGTAACTGACAGTATACAAAATATATCTCAAACAAACACAAATACAGTAGCTACCATAAATATAGGTGGTGGAGTGCTAAATCGTGAATATACTTTTACTTGTAATATAATTGACAGCACAGGAAGTCAAGCTGAAAGAACTGTAAAAATGCGAATAAGGGAAAATTAATGGCTTATAACTACTTAGAACTTGTCAATCAAATAAATCGCAGATTAAATGAAACAGAACTTACTTCAAGTAATTTTGCTACTGCTGTAGGCTTTTATGCTCAAGCTAAAGATGCTATTAATGCATCTCTTCGTGATATTAATCAGCATGAATTTAATTGGCCCTTTAATCATGTAGAACAAGAAGATGTTTTATCTGCTAATGTAACAAGATACTCATTTCCTCAAGATGCTAAATTTATTGACTTTGATAGCTTTCGTATAAAAGAAGATACTACTTTAGGAAATGCAACAACAAAACTAGGTATTATTGCTTATGAAGAATATCTTGATAAATATGTAGATCAAGAATATGATACAAATGGTAGGAGTGGTGTACCTCAAATGGTAGCACATGGTCCTGCTCTTGAATACATACTTACACCTGAACCTAATAATGCTTACACAGTTGTATATGAATACTATCGTGTGCCTGTAGATTTAATATTACATGATGATGTTCCTGCTGTGCCTGAAAGATTTAAACATATTATTGTAGATGGAGCAATGCACTATGCTTATTTATTCCGTGGTAATTCACAAGACGCAATTGTAGCTAAACAAAAGTTTGATGAAGGTATAAAAAATATGCGTATTGTATTAATTAATAGAACATATTATTTACGTTCCACAATGTTACCACAGAACACAGGTGGTGGTAGGATGGGATTTTCTAGGTCTGTTATCTAATGGCAGACGCATGGCAAACCCACTCATTTGAATTTAAAGGTGGCTTGATAACAAATATTTCACCTTATCAACAAGGTTTTCAAGCACCCGGTTCAGCACGTATATTACGTAACTTTGAGCCTTCTATATTTGGTGGATACAGAAGAGTAGAAGGATACTCTAAATTTGATTCAAATACTGTGCCAAATACAGGTGTTATAAGAGGTTTACATCGTTATAGTAGTCAGGTATATGCTGTAAGAGGTAATGATTTATTTAGGTCTAGTGGTTCAGGATGGACACAGATAAGTGACAACGCAACATATAATAGTGCAGGAGTTACAATTGGTGGTTCAGGTAAGGTAAGATTTTTAAAGTATGATTTTGATGGTACAGAAAAACTTATGCTTGTTGACAGCACAGGTAAACCATATAGATTTAATGGAACTACGTTTGAACAATTAAGTTCTTTACCATCTGATGTATCAGGCACAAGTTTTATAGTAAACTTTAAAAATCATATATTCTTTGGTAATGGAAAAAAGTTAGTTTTTTCTGCACCTTACAAAGATAATGACTTGACAATTGCTAACGGTGGTGGTATAATTAATATAGCAGATACAATTACAGGTTTAATTGTATTCCGTGATCAGCTAATAATATTTAGTGAAAGTAGTATAAATATACTTAATGGTAGTAGTGTAGCAGACTTTCAACTAAAACCTGTTTCTCGTGATTTAGGTTGTATTGCAGAAGATACGATACAAGAAATAGGTGGAGATATTATATTCTTAGGACCTGATGGACTTCGTTTATTTTCAGCCACTGAGAAGATAGGTGACTTTAACCTTGCAACTGTATCAAAAACAATACAGGCTGAAGTATTAGACTTAATAAATAGCAGTCCTAACGGTTTTAGTAGTACAATTATTCGTGAGAAAAGTCAATATAGAATATTTGGATATAATACAGGATTCACTAACGATGCAGCTAAAGCAATTGCAGCAACTCAATTAGAAGGTGGAATATCTTTTAATGACTTACGTGGGTTCAATGCCTTTGTGACATTTAGTGAATATGACAGTCGTACTGAATTAATATTTTTTGGTGGTAGTGATGGCTACATTTACAGAATGGAACAGGGAAATACCTTAGATGGAACAAATATACCTGCAACCTTTGCTACACCTTTTATACCTTTAGGAGACCCAAAGGTTCGTAAGACAATATATAAAGGCACAACATATTTAGATGTTAACGGTCAGTTTGGACTTAGAAAATCACTTAAATTTGATTTTGATCAAGTCGGTTCTATTCAACCTGATGTAATAGAGTTTTCAAGCGATGCTTCAGGTAACTTTACATACGGTTCAGGAACTTTTGGAACATCTACTTTTGGTGGTAAACAACAAACTTATTATGAAGTGCAAACAATTGGTTCAGGTTTTACTGCATCACTTTTATATGAAACCAACGAGGAAAATGTAAGTACTACATTTACCATAGACGCTGCTACCCTGCAGTATATTACTAACGCTAGGAGATAAAAAATGGGAACAGGATATACTCGTAACGATTCATCAAACAATATAGCTGATGGTAACGTAATTAATGCATCAGACCTAGATGGTGAGTTTGACGCAGTCCAATCTGCCTTTAATGGTAGTAGTGGACATTCACACGATGGAACAACAGGCGAAGGACCACTCATTGCCACAGCAGGTTTAGCTGACAATGCAGTGACCACAGCTAAAATAACGGATGACAATGTAACTCAGGCTAAGATTGCAGATGATGCAGTTGGAGCAGATCAGTTAGCTTCAAGTGCAGTCGTTACTGCTTCTATAGTTAATTCAGCAGTTACTACAGACAAATTAGCAGCCGATGCTGTAACAGGAGCTAAGATTGCAGATGACGCAATTAATTCAGAACATTACACAGATGGTTCTATAGATACTGCTCATATTGCAGACGCACAGGTTACGTTAGCAAAGATAGCAAATCAAGCTGCAAATTCAGTATTAGTTAGAGATGCTAATAGTTCAGGTGTTGTTTCTGCCAAAGCAGTTGGAGACACACAATTACTTATAGGTGATGGAACAGGTTTTACAGCGGCAGCATTATCAGGCGATGTAACAATGGCAAATGATGGAGCAGTTACAATCGGTGCTACAAAAGTAGTAAACTCTATGTTAGCAGACGATGCTGTAGGAGCAGATGAATTAGCTGCTAATGCTGTAGTAACTGCTTCTATTGTTGACGATGCTGTAACAGGTGCAAAGATAGAGAATAACCCAACTATAGCTGGAAACTTGACTGTTACAGGTAATATAGTTGCAAATAGTGATATTGACCTTGAAGGTGATATAGATGTTAATGGTACTTTAGAAACAGATGCCTTTTCAATAAATGGTACAGCAGTTACTGCAACTGGAGCAGAACTAAACTACAGTGACACAGGTGCATCTGTAGGTACAGTTGTAGCAAGTAAAGTAGTTACAGCAGATTCAAACAAAGATGTAGCATCATTTAGAAATGTAACCTTAACAGGAAACGTTGTAGTAGGTGGAACAGTAGATGGTAGAGATGTTGCCACAGATGGTACTAAATTAGATGGTGTTGAAGCAAGTGCAGATGTAACAGATGGAACAAATGTTGCTACTTCTCTTACTTCATTTAGTACAACAACATCTTTTCAAGGAGCAGACCTTCTTGCAATTTATGATACTTCGGCATCTGCTTGGGTAAAAGGTACTATTACAAATGCTGCTTTAGCAGGTCCTACTGGTCCTACCGGTCCAACAGGTCCAACAGGTCCTACCGGACCTGCAGGTTCAAATGGTTCAAATGGAAGTAATGGTTCGACTGGACCAACAGGTCCTACTGGTCCTACAGGTCCATCAGGTAGTACAGGACCAACAGGTCCAACAGGTCCAACAGGAAATGCATCAACAACTTATGCAACAGTAGGTGGATATATTTTTGGTTTTCGTGGTCCAAATATTTCAGCTAATGCAGGTACAACAATGACAGGTATAAGTAGTTTGAATGCAGCAATAAGTGGAACTAGTAGTGCTCCCGGAACGTACAGAGCAATGGGTCCTATTGAAACAGGTCTTGGGTCTGCTGGAAGGTCTACTGTGATGGCTAGAACTGCTTAAATAAAAAGGAGAAAGATTATGAAAGGAAAAACAACATGTCTGTTACAATAACTGAAGTTAGAAATGCAGTCTCTAAAAATACAGAAAATACAAGATTTTATGTAGAGATTAACCACCCAGAACAGGGTTGGATACCTTATACTTTGAATCCAGAAGATACAGATATGACTATAAATAATGATGACCTCATTAAATTAATAGGTTCTAATTTCTCTGCATTTTCGCAAAGTGATGCAGATGCTGAAACTGCAGTAATAGTTCGTGTTCGTAGAGATGCACTTTTAGAAGGGCAAGTTGACAGAATGGTAAGTAACCCATTACGTTGGGCAACATTAACAACAACACAACAAAATGCTTGGACACAGTATAGAACAGATTTATTGAATGTACCACAACAAGATGGATTTCCTAATTCTGTAATATGGCCCTCAATGCCATCATGATTAAAACAACTGATGTCAGACAACACTGGCAAATGTTCCCCAAAGCACTTTCAGAAAATATCGTTAATCAAATTATTTCAATTGCAAATGGAGGTGTTACTCAACAAGCAACAACATTTGTTAATGATGGAAGCACACATGTTCCAGCAGATGATATAAGAAAAAGTCGTGTTTCTTGGATTAAAGATAAAAGAGTTTTAAATTTGTTATATGAATATGCAGACATGGCAAATAGAAATGCTTTTAATGTACATATATTTAATAAAACAGATATTCAATATACAGAATATTTAGCTTCTGAAAATGGTCATTATAGTAAACACCATGATATAGATTGGAATAGAAATGATGGTTATGATAGAAAATTATCAATAACTGTACAACTTTCAAATCCTAATGAATATGAAGGTGGAGATTTTATGTTTTGCAATATTATATCGCCTGATAAAACATTAAAAGAAAAAGGAACTATTTTAGTTTTTCCAAGTTACTTAGAACACTTAGTAACACCTGTAACAAAAGGTATTAGAAAATCACTTGTTGCATGGTTTGAAGGACCTAAGTGGCAATAAGAAAGATTGTAAATGCAAGATTTTATTGGTAGATACCAATGTGACCATGATATTTGTGACAACCTTCTTAAATATTTTGAAGAAAATAAACAAAAGCATATTGTAGGACTTACTAGCAATGCTCTTAACAAAGATGTAAAAGACTCTACAGACCTTGAAATCTGTACAAGACAAAATGTACAAGAGCCAATAGATAATTACTTAAAACATTTATTTAAAAGTTTATTTAATTTTGTAGAAAAATATCCATTACTAGGACAATTACAAGTATTTGGTATTACTGAGCCGATAATTATACAACATTACAAAGTCGGTGGTGGTTTTAAAACATCTCATTGTGAAAGAACAGGTGGATTTGATAAAAGCATCAAAAGAGTATTAGTATTTATGACATATCTTAATGATGTAGAAGATGGTGGTACTACCTTTGATTATTTAAATCATACAGAAATTGCTACTAAAGGTAAAACTTTAATTTGGTCAAGTGATTGGACACACACACATAAAGGTCAAATATCATATACTAAAGAAAAAACTATTATAACAGGTTGGTTTAGTCATATGTGGGATTAAAATGAAAAAATTTAATTTTTATGATTTTAAAATGCCTATGCTTATTCACGAAGTATCATTAAATCTTGATACAGATATTAAAAGAAACATAGAAAATTTTTTATTACACCACAAAGATGAAATGAATCATACTACTAATGTCAAAGCAAATAGGACAAAGTGGACAACACATAAAACAAATAAAGATATTTTTGCTTTATCTGAAATGGTTTTAAAAATTGCTAATGATATTATGGCTTTACCACTTTATACTGCAGAATGTTGGGGTGCTACTTATAGTAATGGACACAAGGCAATACAACATAATCATTTTCCTTTTTTATGGTCTTGGTGTTATTATGTTAAAACACCTATCGGCTCAAGTCCACTTGTATTTCCTGACTCTAATATTATATTTGAGCCAAAAGAAGATGAAGTAATTATTTTTCCTTCTTTATGTGATCATTTTGTACCACCTTGTACTTGTGAAGAAAAAAGAATAATGGTAGCAGGAAATATTGGTTTAGAAAGAATAAATTAAATGGAAAGTATAGACCCAATGTTATTTTGGAACATCATCCTGACTATGGTCGTTGTACCATTCGGCTGGGCGTTCAACAAAATGTTTCAAGAAGTAAAACGTATACAGATACTCTTGAACAAGACACGTGAAGATTATGCACGTAAGGATGATGTTAAAGATGATATGCACAATCTTATGGATGCCCTTAAAAGATTAGAAGATAAATTAGATAAGATATTAATGGGAAGTAGATAATGGCAATGTTTAAAGGCTTTAAGCCACAAGGAATGCAAAAGATAGCTAACAGTATGGGTTATACAGGTAGCTTAGAAGGTTTCAATAGTTATTTACAACAGAATCCAGATAAACAAAATATAATGAATATGTACAATCAACGTGCTATGCAAATGGCAAACGGTGGTATTGTTAAGATGCAAGTAGGTGGCACACCTATAGCTACACAAACAGTGGGTAGAGGACCTAACCCTAGTGACATAGAAACATTTCCTACTGCAGGTGGAGTATTTCAACCGGGATTAGAACAAGTTGGTGATGGAAGACCTTCACCTGTAAATAATAGATTGCCACAAGCACCTAATCCTTCAGGTCAAAGACCTACTTCAACACAAGCTGTAAGACAAACTACTGTGCCTACATTAGGAACAGGTGCAGGACAAGTTGATGCTTATGGAGATGTTACTTATACAACAACAGATGAAGATGGTAATACTGTAGAGAAAACTAGACCTGCAAATGTAGCAGATGTAACTGCAAAGATGGCACAGACAGGTGCAATACCTGAAGGTGCTGTTACAAAAGTTGAAACAATAAAGACAGACCCTAATCAAATCATAGACGATAAAACAGGACAAGTTGGTACACAAACAGACGCAACAGTAACTACTGCAGATACAACAAAAGCTGATGATGCTCAACAAGTAGATGCTTCAACATATGATGCTACAAAATCTACAGAAGAAGTTAGAACAGCATTAGAAGCTAACTTACCTGCTCAAACAGACCCTAATGATCCAAGAGCTAAAGTTGTAGCTGCTCAACAAACAAAGTCTGCTGTATCTGATTTAGATGCCGCACAAGGTAATGCCTACATAATGGAGAACCCTGTACAACGTGAGATACAGGATGGTGAATTAATTAGTGGTGTTGCAGACGCAGAGAAGGCATCTAAGTTTACAGAACAAATTGAAGCCGCCACAGCTACCCCATCAGAGAAAGCTACTGTACAAGGACAGTTAGCAAGCTTAACTGAAAACTTTGATGCTAACAATCCACCTGCGTGGGCAGCAGGAACTCTACGTGCTGTACAGGGTAAATTAGCAGCAAGAGGTTTAGGTGCATCTTCAGTAGCAGGTCAGGCATTAATACAAGGTGCATTAGAGTCTGCACTTCCAATAGCACAATCTGATGCAAATACACAGGCACAGTTTGAAACACAAAATCTATCTAACCGACAGCAAAGAGCTATGCTTGCCGCACAACAACGTGCAACATTTATAGGGCAAGAGTTTAATCAGGAATTTCAAGCTAGAGTTCAAAATTCATCTAGAATAGGTGACATAGCTAATATGAATTTTACTGCTGAACAAAACATAGCTATGGAAAATTCTCGTGCTGTCAATACCATGAATCTACAAAACTTATCTAATAAGCAAGCTATGGTTATGGCTGAAGCTGCCGCATTGTCACAACTAGATATGGCTAACTTAAGTAACAATCAACAGGCTGCCGTACAGAATGCACAAAACTTCTTGCAAATGGAAATGGCTAACTTAAGTAATGAACAACAAACTGCCATGTTTAATGCACAGGCAATCAATCAGTCTATCCTAACAGATCAGGCTGCTGACAATGCTTCTAAACAGTTTAATGCTACATCAGAAAATCAAACAAAACAATTCATGGCAAACCTAGCCAACAATATATCTCAATTCAATGCAACACAAGCAAATGCAAATGCACAGTTTAATGCAGGTGAAGCAAATACTGTAGAACGTTTTAATGCAGAAGTTAGAAATCAACGTGATCAATTTAATGCAAACAATCAATTAGCTATTGCTCAGAGTAATGCAGTATGGAGAAGAGAGATAGCTACAGCAGATACTGCCGCAATCAATCGTGCTAATGAATTAAATGCTAAAGCAGTTTTAGATGTATCAAATACTGCCTACAATAACATGTGGTCATTTTATTCTGACACTGTCGAGTGGGCATGGAAGAGTGCTGAAAGTGAACTAGATAGAATCAATGCTATTGCTATAGCAGAAATAAGTAAAGAAGCACAACAATATGCCGCTAATGCCACTAAATCTGCAGCAGGAAAAAAAGCATTGGGTGGTATTATAGGTAGTATATTCTCAGCTTTTGGATAATAAGGAAATATAGATGACACAAATGATAAATAATGCAGCTAAAGCAACATATCTTAAATTTGATGCACTAGCAAAAACAATGCAAATAGCAGGTAAGTCTCCTACTAAAACTAAAAAGGCTAGTGATGTTAAGGGTTTATTGAAAAGAATAAAGCAAAAGAATGAAGACACTGAAGATAAAGGCAAAGAACAAGAACCTATAGAAGTGGCTTTGGATTACTTCATAGCTATTAGAAAACAAAGAAATATGTTAAAGCAGAAGGTATAATATTATGTATGAAAATAGACAAGAACCTACATTTGATTTACCTGTACCCGGAATGGGTATGACACATGAGGTAGGTGCTAGACCGTGGCAACAACCTGCTCAGTATACAAAGGTAGATGATGTTGCACAATATTACATTTCAAAAATGCAAGATGATGCTTTTGCTACTAATGTATTAAATTTACTAGAAACAAAAATGCCTGTTACTATGATTGCTAATGCAATGCAGACAGTTAACATGATGAATGGTGTACATAGTCTTGACGTTGGTATGTTGTCATTACCTATTATTATGGAAATGTTAATGTTTATAGCTGACAGTGAAGGCATAGAGTATGTAACAGGAGTAGAAAGAAATATAGAAGCTGAACTAGAAGATACTACTATTGAGTTAGCTGTTGATAGTGCAACTAATGATACTAGCTCAATGACTCCTGAAGAAGAAATGACACAAGAAGATACACCTATGGCTGAAGAGACTATGCCTACAGGTTTAATGGCTAGGAGAGGTTAATGGCAGACGAAGTAAAAACAGAAGAAGAAGACAACAATACTTTTGGTTTTTTTGACAATAAATATGTTAGGGGTGGAGCTGCCGCTGTTGTTGCTGCATACGCTGCTAAAAATGACCCATATCTTCTTCAAGGCTTTCAAGAAAAAATAGATGAGCTTGAGGTAGCAGATAGAGCAAGAAGAGAAAAGTTTATTGAATCTGCAACAGAATCAGCAACAAAAGAGATAGCTAGAAATAA
>VMHT01085338.1_pt1 | contig 13663 bp, 22 predicted proteins | sample 4693611 | NCBI WGS metagenome assembly VMHT01 (sample SAMN12280063, study PRJNA550983) | marine metagenome | isolation source: seawater sampled from same location over 5 years 0.02-0.2 micron viral filtrate | place: USA: collected off the coast of southern California halfway between the port... ... | reverse complement strand
TTAGGTAAAGCGATCTTAAGATTCTGGATATCATAAATTTCTCCAATCTCTCCAGTCTTACTAATAACCACGATATCATGCTCAGCATTGTAACCATACTCCCACTTTTTGTAACGATTCATTTGCTTAATTATCTTAGGCTTAATGTGGTCGTCGTCTATTTTATATAATGTTTGCTCGTACATAATTATTTGGATCTACCTTCTGCAAAGCCTTTGAATGTTTTTTCTTCTTTTTTAACATCTTTAGGTTTCTCGTTCAGCCTTTCTTCTTCTTCTTCGATCCTTGATAATATTTCGAACGCGTCGAATATAGCTAGTTTTTTAGTTGCAGCTGCATTCTTTAACTTATCCGCAGACAAGTCGTCTTCAGAATCAACAATAGCCTCTTTAGCTACTTTAATTAATTCCTCAACGGCCTTTTGTCCAGCTTGGATTATACTCTTCTTCGTCTCCTTTGTATTCATATTTAATTACAATATCATTTGATTTCATACAATATAAACGCTTGTCTTCAAACACAAACTCAAATTCTGAGTTAGGAGTAAACCCAATTAGGTCTCCTGGCTTTATTTTAAGCGCTTCTAAGGACTTATTACCGTATTTCAGTATACCAATAAGTTCTCTCTCTTTATTAACCTTTAAATAGCTTGTTTCCTTAATAGGTGAAACAAAGCAATATTCTAGGTTAGAATACCAAGTACCTTGTTTTCGGTACATATATATTTGGTCAACACTAGCGAAGTATAAATCTTCCTTAAAGAAAGTAGAACTATTTTTTTCTACTCCTCTTATATCGTACCACCTTCTGAATATATTATGGTGTACTATGATTTTATCACCTACTTCTATGTCTGTTTTTACAGCTAAAGGTACAGCAATTACTATAGCTTCCTTGCTCACTGATCTCCAGTCTTCAACGCTTGTATTTGTTATAAGACTTTTGTCACCTACTTTTACTTCGTTATTGTACCTATTAGCATGGGGTTTTATAACGAATTGGCTCAAGCTGTTCATTAATATTCTAAATCATACTCGATAGAGATAGCCATGTTGGAATTAAAGTTTTTCCAAGGCATGACTTCTCCATTTTTCTTTATATAAATATCGTAAGAACCGTCACTACTGTTTAATAGTATAGCTGTTATTTCATGCCCCCCGTACACGGATTGGCTAACAGCGTAGTGCATGGCGTCGTTTTTGTAATCAGATCCTATACTTATTTTTCTAATTACTTTGCTCATCTTCTATTTTTGTGTATTCCCCTGTTTCTAAATCAATATTAACTTGCCCGTAGGTTGCTTCTAAGTCTTTCTTAGTGTCAGACATATCTGCATTGATCTTTGCAAAGGTGTGTAACAACTCGTGTTTTTTTGCTTCTAGCCAACCTAACTGGTTAATTAGTTCGTTGGATTTTTTGTGTTGAGCATTAATAAGTTCTAATTCTTCTTGTTTAATTTTTGACATAATTTAATTTAATTTGATTGTTTGTTATATAATTACTTGTTTTACTGAAGTTTTAGGTCTTGATATTTTAATCCTAAAAACCCGTGTATACCTTCATCTGAAACATTAACTGAGTATGTAGCCCAGCCGTAAGGGTGGTTGGTACTACCGTCTTCTTCTTCTTCAAGGTCAACCCATAGAACGTCTACTAAGTAGTCCGTGCCGTAAACAGCAGGTTGCAAAAGTTCTCCGGTTTCTTCGTCATATATGTTTGGAGACAGCTCTTCGAACCCTAGTTCTACCGCTCCGTGGTTATGCGTTGGAACCTCATTTCCGTTGTCGTCAATTTCTATTCCTAAACCTTTTATCTTGTTTAACGCTTGTTTTTTAGATGTAAAAGCGTATTTACCTATTTTTAATCCCATGTTCTTAAGTTGTTATAGCGATTACTTCTGCGTCCGTTAAGGCTTCATTAAACACCGCTAGCATTTTAACTTTTCCAGCAAATCTTTGACCTGTTGATAAATGAATTTGATTTAAAACACCTGCAGCAAAACTATTATTTTGAGAAACGTTTGCTACTAAAGCACCATTAGCGAAAGTTTTTAGGGTTGTGCCATCCCATTTTATAGCAAATTTGTTGTAAACAAGTTTTGAAGCCGCGCTTCCTAATGGAAAATACTGTTGAGCCCCTCCAACTACCATTCTTGCGCTAGTGTTACCACCACTGTTTCCGTACATACTTAAAGAGTTAGTGCCCATGCCTCCAGTTCCTAGCAGGTTAATAAATTCATTTGTGCCGGAATTTGTCATTTTCCCTTCAAATAGAAAAACTCCTTCCTCTGAATTTATTTGCGAAGCATTTACTTGACCTACTAGGTTTTCAGTGGTTCTAGTTACCGCTGTTGACGTTGTAGGTATGTAACTAGTCACGACTCCTTCTCTTGTTAAAAACTGTGATCTTTCAAGTTGAGCCCCCCAAAGCCTAGTGTTTTTGCCAGAAGCAAGGTTAAATTGAACTCCGGTATATGAACTCGTAGCAGTTGCAGCGGTTGTAAAAGAAATTCTTGTCCAAACCCCGGGTTGTAAAGTCCACGAAGAAGGAGTGGAAGCATAACCGAGTATTACAATCTGAATAGTGTGAGCCGTTGTTTCTGGGTTGTAAGCCCAAACCGAAACCCCAACACCTCTATTAACTACAGCTGATATCGTTTGACTAACGGTTCCTGACCCATAAACGTAACTATTTTGAGCATTACCTAATGACCCATCTGGTAGAGTCATCAAAACGAAAGAATTTGCCAATCCACCCGTACTCCAAGGCGATCCCTGTCCTCCGTATATAGCTTCGCTGTAACGTAAATAATTTGTAGTTTGATATTCACACAATACACCTGTATCGCCGCCTTCATAATCTATTCTTGGGTATGAGTAACTAATCTCTTTTACATATCCTGAAGAATCTATTCTAGTAGCGTTTGGGGCTCCTGACTTATTCAAGTCTCCAAACGGGCTGCTAGAAGGTAAAACAGCGTTTAACTTTCCTGTGCTATAAGCTGTAGGTGTTACAAGTATGCTTGCCTTGTCTAAAACACCAGCAGCGTTTAATACCTGCGCTTGAGCCTTTGAAGAGTCTTCGTTTTCAAAAAACTGAGATCTACCCTTTAAAATAGCAAATATTCCATCTACCAGTGAAGCTCCTGCTCTAGTTACTGTTGAATATAAAGTATTTAGTATACTTATCATATGAGTCTAGTTTATAGCTAAAATATCTGCTGCTGTTGTCGCTGCTTTTACTTTAACTACAACGATAGGTAAAAACGCACCACTTGCAACACCTTTAAATGTAACATCTGTTTCTCCGTTTGCCATGTCGACAACCAAGTCTCCTCCGGTTCCTACGTACAGCGCAGATTCCGGCAGTACTGTTGAATCACTTTTTACGACAGCCACAGCGCTTCTTGAAATAGCTTTTGTTTCTTGTTCTAAGTTGAAATATCTTCCCATTTTTTTATTTAGTTACTTTGTTAATTTATTTTTCTTTTCGTATGATCTTGCTCCTGCTAAACCTAGCATACCTAGTAGCACTTGCATTGTTACATTAGTGTTTATTTCAGGAAAATCAACTTCCCATCCTTTTACTGTAAATGTAAACCTTAGTAAAGGCTCTAAAAATACAGCGTAGCCTAAACCAATTCCGCAAACCCATCCGATAAAAGGTCTCCATCCAGCCACGAATACCGACCTGTGAGATGCTTCTGCTTCGTTTATTTTGGTTTGAACCTCTGCTAACTTCCCAGCCATTTCTAACTGAGCGTTAGGGTCTAGTTCTTTTCCTTTAACAGCCTCTCTAATGTCTTTAGCTAGTTGCCCAATGCCTTTGGTTCCGCCTCCGAATAATTTTGCTATAAAACTCATCTATTTCCCAATTTCTCTTGAGCTCTTCTAGCTTCTTCCCTAGCTACTCCTGGAAACGCGTGGTATCTATTCAAAGTGAAAGTTCCTCCGTTTTTTCTGCCTCGCATTCGAAATTCTGCTCGGTCACTCGCAGTCTGTCCTACGTATATTGCTGTATAGTTTGGGTAATCTCTTTCAACTGATTTTCTTATGTCTTCAGGGTCTCTGCTGTATTGTGGTTTTGATTTTTTTGGTTTTGGATCTGGCATAATTTATTATTTTTATTTAGTTAACATTTCCATCTTTTAAGCGCTGCGGCTTTTCTAGTTGGTCTACCTTTAGAATCTTTCATAGGCCCCGGCATACCGCCCATGCGTGCGCAGAATGACTTTCTTCTTTTTGCATCCTTGCTACCCGCTTTAACCTTTCCTGTAACAGCAGTTTTAAGCTTACTGCCTGGATTTTTTTTCTTGTAAGCAGCTACACCTTTCTTGGTCATACCTGCACCTTCTTTAGTAGACAAAAAGTTTCTACCTTTACCTTTCGTGGTTTTTCTTATTTGCTTTTTAGCCATAACTATTATTTTTTACAACCACAAGGTTTTTTAGTACTTACTTTTTTTTTAGTAACTATTTTTTTACCCTTTTTTTTAGCGTAAGCTTTTGCCGCTGCTTTTCCTTGTTTACTGTAACCGAACTTTTTTCCTCCTACTGTTGGCATAATGTTTATTTTTTACGTTTTAGTGATGATGTTCTTTTGCCCATACCTGTTCTTTTCTTTTCTGCTACGGCTTTTTTCTTTTCAGCCGGGGACATCTCCCTCCAGGTTTTAGGCGTTTTACCGCTGACTCTTTTACTAGGTCTGCACTTTTTAGTGTTCTTGTTTTTAGTAGAACCGCATACGTTACCTTTCTCGTCTTTCCATTCCTCTTTAAACCACCTTTTTAAAGCAGCTCCTTTCTTGGTTTTACGTACAGCCATTACTTTCTGCTTTTAGCTTTCCTACATTTAGCAATAGCTCCGCTAGCATAAGCTGAAGGAAAAACTTTATACGATTTCTTTACTTTATGATAACAAGCGTCTTTTTTTGATTTTTTCTTTACTGGCATAATTTATTTTTTAGCGTTATCTATCTCGAGAGCTTTAACAACGTATTTTAACTGGTCAACATCGTCTTGCAAATACATTATTCTTAAGTCTTGCTTAGCGTCATCTGGCAATGCACCCATTTCTCCGCGCGGCCATTTAACCCTAAACTCTTCATTCAATTCTACAGCGTCTTGCATTCTAATTACATCTAACTGCAACTGTGCAATTTCAGCTGTTAGCGTAAACCAGACACCTGCTATTGATATAATACCCGCAACTGCTCCGATAACCGCTTTTACATCTAAAGAAACTTTTGATTTTTCTGAAAACTCCGAACTCATTTATATAACTTTGTATTTTGTTTTGCCTTTTTCCTTATATGCTTTTAAGCATCTATTTCTATTAGAATCTTCAGAAACATAAGAAACATGTATCCACGCTGGATTTTCATCTGTACCGAATTCCCATATCATTTGATCAAAATCTAAATTAGCTTTAATGTAATCATACATCTCAGCATTTGTCTTATGACCATAAGTGTCATCTATATCCATTGCTCTACCTTCACAGTGTTGTGATTTAGAACTTCCGCCAATAGCCTTGTTTAACTCCGGTCCGCGATAAAAAGAATTTATCTTAATAGGTTTACCAACCCATTTACGCAAGGGTTCAAACACATTTTCCGCGAGAACTTCCATATTTGATCTATGGTATCCTGTAGGAGTATTGTCTATACCTAGCCTTAAAGCTGTAAAGCTAACCGTACCTTCTTTAAATGAAACGTGTTTACTTATCATCTTTCTTATTCATTATGTACCATCTTTGCAATGTGTAGCCTATTGACACTGCTAATAGTGTTATTTTTAACATCGCGTCAATATTAGTCATAGAAACTGAAAAAGCTCCTAGGTTTGTTAAATATAGTTTTAGGTCTGCACTCATGATACTTTTATAATTTATCTATTTTTGTCTTTGTTGACATTTCTTATCGCTGTTTGTAAAACTTTATCTGTGTAAGTTTTACCTCTCATTATAGAGTTTCTTTTCTCGCTAGAAGGAATATCTTCTTCTCCTAGCATTATTCTATACATTCTACTTATAAGCTGCTTTGCTTTAAAAGATACTTTGTATATGTTATACTTTTGTGTAGTTCTATTTCTATGCCTCCATACTATTATCCAACCTTCTTTTAATAACTTGCCCCAGCGTTTATTGTCCCAGCTGTATGCAAATGTACCAGCCTCGTAGTCTTTACGTGTGAAAAAGTCTAAGCAGTCAAAATAAATAAGTAACTCTAAGTCTGCGTCAGTAAGATCATTATTCCTACATGCCCATTTGCGTATTATTCGATAATGCTTAAGCAGGTTCATTTCTTTAACGTCCCTAGCTTCTAGTCTTCTCATAACACTACAACTACATCTTGGTTTTTTATAACGTGTAGTTTTTCGTCACCTATTTCTATTCCGTGACCAGCGTGTCGGTCGAAATAGATTGTGTCTTGTTTGTTAACCCCAACTACTTCGTCTCCTACTGATACAATAGTAGCTTTGCGATATCTAATATCCTCTCTACTCTTCTCGTTAAGGATTAGACCACCTTTTGTTTTAGTGGTCGTTTCCTTAATGATTTTTATAATTAAGTTTCTACCTATTGCTTTCATCTTCTACCCTTAAGTTATTGATTACACAATCGGTTGATAAAATTGTAGTAGCTACGGAAGCTGCATTTTTCAATGCACTTTTTGTTACTAACAACGGGTCAATAATACCTTTCTTAATCATATTGACCTCTTTACCCGTCACTACATCGATACCCTTACCTTTCGACTGAGGATATACTTCTACAAGTCCAGCGTTCTTCAATATAGTTAAATAAGGAGCCTTAATAGCTTCTAGTAAAACTTTTTCGCTTTCGTTGTTTGCTTTTAGAAGAGTTCCTGCATTTAGCAATGCAATTCCTCCTCCAGGAACGATACCTTCTTTAATAGCAGCTTTTGTCGCGCAAACCGCGTCTTCTACCCTATCTAGTTTTTCTTTAAGCTCTACTTCTGAACTCGCACCTACTTTTACAACCCCGACTTTACAGGATAGTAGGCCTAGCCTTTTTTCAAGCCTGTTAATTACTCCAGGTCTTTTTTCGCCCTTAATTTCTTTTTTTACTTCGTCAATTACAACTTGAACTTCCTCAGAAGTGCCTTCAACTTGAATAATTGTTTCGTCGCTATTAGTGATGCTTTTCAAGCAAGATCCTAGATGGGCAACATCTACAATATCTAAATCATCCCCTAAGTCTTCGTTAATTACAGTAGCTCCTGTTAATAAAGCTAAGTCTTGCAACTTTTCTTTTCTGTACACCCCAAAATCAGGTGTGTCTATAACGTTTACTTTAATATTACCTTTTATCTTGTTCATTGCAAGAGCCTGAACAACCTGATCGTCAGCCTCTCCGATAATAAGTAAGGATTTGTTATTTTTTATCACGTACTCTAAGACTCCTTGAATCTTTCTAACGTTTTCTATTTTATTCTCTACTATTAGCACCAAAGGGTTTTCAAGTACAGCTTCTTTCTTAGATTCGTCTGTTACAAAATGAAAATTCTTTAAAGGCTTATCTATTGAGGCTCCGTTAATTACTTCGTAGCTAGTTGAACTATCGTTAGACATCTCAATCGTAACTACTCCACTTTGACCTACCTCTTTAAAAGCACTAGCAATAATATTGCCAAGATCTTTATCATTGTTGGCAGAGATAGTTGCAACATTGTTAATCATATCACCTTCTACTGGTACTGAAATCTTTTCTAGGTAAGTAACAACTTTTGCAGTTGCATCTTCAATACCTTTTTTCATTTCCCTTGACCCACTTTTTTCAGACTCGTAAGCCTTAGAAAGAATTGAGTGTGCTAGTACCGTAGCCGTGGTTGTTCCATCGCCAGCTTCTTTTACGGTTTGTCTAGCAGCTTCTTTTAGAAGCGTAGCACCCATATTCTGAATAGGATCCCTTAATACTATTGAATTTGCGACCGTTACACCATCTTTAGTGATAATAGGTCTACCTGTTTCGTCTTCAAGCATTACGCACTTACCGCTAGCTCCTAAGGTAGAACTAACGGCATTTGCGAGTTTTTCAATGCCTTCAAACACATTATTTTTTGCCTCATCGCCGAAGCTGAGGTTTTTTACAATTGCGTTACTCATTTATTATATTTAATTTAATTAGATTCAATACTAGTATGATTACATAGTAACTAGATTCTTTACGGTATAGTTATACAGCAGATGCGCTTAGATCTCCCGCGTCCGAAACGCTTATTTTGTATCTAGTCCCGTTTGGCGATCTTAGAATAAAACCTTTACCTATTAAATCCGTTTCTATATCACCACTTGTTTTAACGCTTGTAACAGCTGCATTACCTAATCTAACTGTATTAGACCCTGCTCCAACCGCTCCGTTTCCAAATACATTTTCGTTTGTTGTTCCGTTTACGGAACCTTTAGCATTGGAGCCTACATATACATTGTAGTCGCCTGATGTTCTGTTAGATTCGTCTGCATTCTCGCTCCCTGCGGTAGCGCCTATATTAACATTATAACTGGCAGCCGTAGCGAATGCTCCTGTTACATAGCCTAATGAAACATTAGCTGTCCCTGTTATACTTGCGTTTAAAGCGTTATTTCCTACTCCTACATTATTTTGAGCTGTACTACCACTTTTTCCTGCCGCATACCCTACATAGACGTTACCTGCTCCTGTCGTTGTGTTTTGACCTGCTTCCTGACCAATTCCTACATTGTTACCTCGCGTCCACCACTCGCCGTTTGCTGCAGCCGTTTCGCTTTGTAAAGCATTTGATCCGATTCCAACAGAGCCGCGTACGTGAGTATTAGTAACTGCCGGGAATGTTATATATTGTGACGGTTGACCCTCTGTGTTTGGGTACTTATTATTTAACTCTATATTTCTAAGAGAACTCGTGTCGCCTTTTGCTGATAGTGCACCTGATAGCGTAGCCGTACTGAATACGCCTGCGGATCCCGCTCCTACAATGCTGTCGATTGTAAATACTACTGTTTTACTAGCGTCGCTAGTGTCTATACCTAGTACTTTGTCTGTGCCTGTAGGAACAGTGGTTGGATAACTGTAAATGATTGCCATAACTTTTGTTGTTGTTTGTTATTAGTTGTTTTTATTTATTTATTTTTAATTAAGAATCGAACCTTACAAGCAGCCAGTAGTCTCCTTGGAATATAAATTTTTCCGCCGAAGCATTGATTTGTACACTGCTCTTGAAACCGTCAAAAGCCCTTATTTTACTAGAAGCGCCGGAGACTGTTGTTTGTCGTGTTGATTTAACGTAAACAGTTCCAGAATCGCCGTATCTTGCGATTTCTACAACTTGACCTTTTTTTGGTTGATTTGGTAGATTTAGAAAATTTTCATGGCCGCTTTGGTCTAAATAAGACACATAGGTGACATATTTATTAGGCAGGTCATAGTACTGTTCATCATTCATAGCAGGTATATTATGCAAGCGCTGTACCAATCCGTCCGCTCTTAAGTCTTCTATCACAGCTCCAAAAGCCTCAACTGGTTTAGTACCTTCAGGCGTGTCATTATCTAGAGCGTTGTTAATTGCTTTAGCATACAACCCACTTAAGAAGTTTACGCCAGGTGTTTCGTAACTGTTTTCACGCATATCACTTACACCAGATATATGAACAGAGGCTTTAGCTCGAATGCCAAGCGTTGACGAATAAACGTCTAGACCTGCGTTGTTAGCGTACATACCTTGCGAACTTAATCTTATTACCCCAGCGGGATAAGTTACACTTCCTGAAACCTTTGCTTGGTGGTTTAGTTCTATACTTCCGAGCTCCGGCTGTAGTTTAATTGTTTGTGCGCCTCTAGTTGTTGTACCTGCAGACGCTAGGTTTATACTCCCGCCAAAACCAGCGGTACCGTCAGAGTTAACAAAGAACTGCTCGGCGTGTATTGATCCGTCGTCTAAATCTATACCCATCCCTGACGGAGAAAAGCCTCGGTTCGCTGGAACATATCCGCTTGCAGGAGGAACAACATAGTCATCGCTTTGGATTATACCTGTGGTTATGTTATTACCATTAATAACAGTCGAAGAGTTAGTACTTAGCGAGTTGAAGGTTACCACTTGGTCAAAACCAAAAGCTTGCGTTGTTGGTTCGAACGTTATAGTGCCTGTGTTAGCTGGTGACGCTTGTTCTGTTACGTTATATGTCGATGTCCAGTACAGGTTAGAAGCTGTGCCTGGTCGCATTATAGGTGGGCTAAGGCTCCAACCGCTTGGCAGATCAATAATAGTATTGTTTGTGAAATCATAACTAGTAGCGGATGGTTGTCCTGGGTTAGTTCCAGAGTTAGCGCTGTACCACAACAAACCTGTTTTAGTCTTAAGACCGTTAGCTCCTGTATCCCCTGTAGCTCCTGTAGTTTTTATCCATTTGTAATCGCTAAAGGTATTTGAGTCTGCCTCGGTAGAATCAACGTAAATACCTCTCCATTCACCTATTGTTTCCCCGTTAGACCCCGAAAAACTTGTTCCGTTGTCAGAGTACTTAATATGAATATAAGAATTAATACCCGGTTGGCCGTTGTCGTACTCTACTCCAAGCGTGGGTACAAACTTAGTCCCTGCTCCTCCTACGTATGCTCCGGTACCATTTGCTTGCACTGCAGATCTTATGTACGTAGAATTAGCTTGCTGAACAGAGCTCCAAGGTCCGTTAGCGCTAGTAGCGTATTCAATTCTAACATTGTCTCCGTTAATAGCTATGCCAGGATTACCTCGTGGACCAACACCTCCTGTGTCTCCTTTTTGATATATTCTAACAGGCGTAGACCAACTACCTCCAGACCACGTACTTGTTTCGTTTCCGTTAGAGTCATACGTTTTAGTGTTGGTATACTTTCTTTTTGACATCCACTCGGTATCATCAACATTAGCCGTAGGCTCGTCATACCAGTTAAGAGGAAAAGTTTCTCCTGTCCCGTTAAAGCTACCTCCAACAGGTACGGCTGGAGCAGTGGGGTTTACTTTAAATATAAAGCTAACAAAAGCGCCTTCTTTGCCGTCAAAATAGTCGATGTTTTTTACTGGCGTATTACCCGCTATTCCTCTTTGATAAATTCTAGTAGGTGTAGACCAGTCTCCGGGTGTCCAGCTATCTGTTGCTGCATTGTGGCTATATCTTCTAGTAGACATCCACTCTGTATCGTTTATGTCCGCGGAAGGGTTATCTGTCCATCCACCTGACGGAATACTTTCAACAGTGCCGTTAAAAGAACCACTGGAGTAAGAAGGAGCAGCCGGCGCGTTATTACTTACCTTGTAAACATAAGATACATAGTCTCCGTTGTTTCCGTCTATACCGTCAGTTCCAACCCCGTCCTCTCCAGGGTCGCCTTGCAAACCTATAGGTCCACGTACGACACCTACGTTATTCCAAGTTGTACCCCCCACAAAAACGTGTAAGTCATTACCCACTATGTATCCATCGCCTATAGTAGACGTTGCTGAAGGCAAATCGTTAACAGAAGCTACTGTACCTTTTATTGTTACACTGGATCCAGCAGGCCCTGGTATACCTGGAGTTCCTGGGCTTCCGGGCGCTCCTGGGTTTCCTGGTATTCCCTGTATTCCTTGATCTCCTTGTATTCTTTCAAACTCTAGTTCCGAAACACCCGCTGAAGGTGTCCATAGGTTTATATTTGTGTACCAAGCTACAAAACCTCTTGTACCTCTAGTTGTTGATGGGTTAGTTCCGTTGGCATCCTCGGCATATACTGTTGTTACTTGTTGAAAAGCGTCTGCTGCCCCGGTTACTTGACCTAGGCTAATGTTTCCAATTGCGGTGTCTTTTATTTTAACTACGCCGCCAATTACCTCAAAAGGAGATTCAACTGTGCTACCGTTGTATATTTTAAACCTATCTGCTAAGAACGAAACATAGCTACTGTCGTTATCAGCTCCGAGTTTCATACCGGCTACATTACCATTAGCTGTAACTTCTAAGCTGTACATTGCACTAACTTTCCCGTCAATGCCCACAATAGCTTGTGAATTTGTAGTAACTCCTGCAAAAGCAGTTCCAGCGGTAACTCCAATTTCCTCCGTTCTTATAGATGTTGCAAACCTAGGTGAGCTCGAGGTAGTTATTATAGTGTTGGCAAAAGCTTCGTTCACGGTAACAACACCTGTTGTTGGGTCGACCGAACCAAACGAAGAACCCATATTTTGTACAAACGTGTTCGAAGCTAAGTCACTTGTTACAGTGTCTGTGTACTGCTGCGAAATGGAAGTAGTAGAATAGTCCCCTAATTGTTCGTTCGTATAAGTTTTAGCCTGTTGTAAGTATCCTTGCGTACCTAAGTGCATTTGGTACATTGCACTATTAACGCTGTTTATGTTAGCTTCTAATTGAAGCAACCTCTCATCTGTTATCCCCGTGTATGTACTGTACGCTGTTAAGTGATTGTTAATAGCTGAAGATATAGGGGGTATGGTAGTAGATTCTATCGATGTAACTCTACCGGTTAATGCAGTTGTGACTGAAGAATCTGCTTTCCCGCTTATAAGACCGGCTACCTCTGACTTGTTATAAAAACCGTCTAAAACTAAAATACCTCCTTCAACAGACATGTAGCTGGAGAGGAGGTTTCTATAGTCTAGTATTTGAGAGCTACCCGCTACACCTGCTTCAATCATGTAAGAAGCCAGCTGCCCTATAGATATGTTCTTAGTTTGGGTATCTGTGCTTGATTCCGACATTAGTATCAAATCATTTGAATCTATGTCTGTATCTGATACCTGGGGATAGCTATATATTAATGCCATAACTGTTGTTGTTGATTGTTATTACATGCTTGTGTTAATCTTGTACTACTTTTCTTTATGCACGGTCACCGTTTCTCCATGTGTCTCTATTGCTAGCGACGGAAACTCTTTTAGTATTTCCAACCTCTCCGTTAACATGGTGTATGTCAGAAGTACTGTTTTGTCCGATGCGTTGGTTCTCTGCTTTCTTTTCTTTACGTCTGAACCTAGCAGTAGGCTTACCATTCCACGCTATCCCCTTTGCATAAGCGAGGTCCCTAGCGGCTTTCCTTTTTCTAGCTCCGGGTGATAGTTTTTGTGGCATAGTGTGTTAATTTTTCTTTTTCTTGTTTTTCTTGATTTGTCCCTCAACGTTCATTAGCATTCTTTCTGTCATTCCTTTGATACGCGTAGCGTATCTAGCACCGTCACCACTTGTAATTCTGCGAGGGTCTGTGTGGTATTTTTGATGACTTATCAAATTTTCAATTTTGTCTGCTGTTTTGTAGTCCTGCTCTGTGGGGTTGTCTTTATCGTACGCTATAGCCCTTTGAGCCTGTCGACCGCGTTCAAAAAGGTTGCCAGTTGGTAAGCCAGCATTTTGTAATGAATCCCGTAAAGTTCTAGTATATTCGTATTTATTTCCTTTTCCTGTGTAACTAATGTTTTTCATGCTAGGAAATGTAATTTCCGTCGGCGGATCTTCTGGTCCAGCTAATTTGCTTGTAATTCCTCTACCTGTTTTAGGAAAAGAATTTCTTCCTTGTACTTGTTTGTAAGCCATCTTGTATATATTTAGTTATTAGTTCGCTTGTTATACCTTATATACTTACGCGTGTATTATATTATTTACATTTTGCAAAAGTGCGACGATAGCCCCCTAC
>VMHT01060740.1_pt1 | contig 13664 bp, 2 predicted proteins | sample 4693611 | NCBI WGS metagenome assembly VMHT01 (sample SAMN12280063, study PRJNA550983) | marine metagenome | isolation source: seawater sampled from same location over 5 years 0.02-0.2 micron viral filtrate | place: USA: collected off the coast of southern California halfway between the port... ... | reverse complement strand
ATTTGATCAAGTTCCGTTAAGAGCTAAAGCGCAAGAAATATCTGGTAATAGAATTATATATGGTAATTTTACTGAAAATTACAATTTACCTATTGACAACAATGGTAAAAGTGGTGTAAATTATGTGATTAGTAATACTAGCAAAGGTGACACAGAGGTTAGCTTAAATAATAAGCAGTATAATAACAATATTTATAAATATCACTCTGTAAAACAAAGAAGAGAATATCAAGTAGGTATTATTTTGGCTGATAAGTTTGGTAGACAATCACCTGTAATATTATCAACAAATAATCAAGACACTATAAATATACCTAACGTGTCTCAAGATTTATCTAATAATTACACCGGAGGTTACAGTTGGTCTGAAATACAAGCTTCAACTGGTAAAGCCTTAACTATAACTTTTAATGAAACTGATATAGTTGAGCAAGCTTACAATGGTGATATAAACAGTGAAACATATAATCCATATGGTTGGTACTCATACAAAATAGTTGTAAAGCAGCAAGGTCAAGAATATCACAACATATATACTAGCCACCCAGCAGATAGTTGGAACAACGAATCAAACGGTCATGATGAGGTTTTAGGCTTTACTTGGGTTAGTTTATATGGAAATAATATAAATAAAATAACAAAAGATTTAACAGAGACTAGTGAAGTTAGAGAAGACGTCGCAGGCTCTGACAGTAAAATATTTCCAAAAGTTATAAAAGACATAAACAGTTCTGAAGAAAATATATCTACATTTGGAGCTGCAGATCAAGATCCTATAGAAATAATGAGTCTTGGTACAGCTAGAGAGCAAGGTATATTAACTCGTGATGATAGAGATAAAGATAGAGTACATGACTTTGTTATGGCTAAACGTAACCCACTGTTAGCGCAAGTTAAATCAATAGGCACAAACAATAGAGTAAGGTTTAGAGTAGACGCTACTGTTAAAGATGCTAATACAGAAGACTTAACTCATATTATAATTGGTGACGGAAACACTATCAACCCATATATAAGAGTTGGTCACGAAATAACTATAAACCAACCAAGAGATCTTTATCATCTTAGTAATATAGGTAGAAAAGTTTTAGATGTTAGAATTAAAATAAGCGAACAAAATGGTTTTACAAGTAAAACAATAACATTAGACGGTAGCGAAATAGATAATAGCGGAGGCGACGCTGTGTTAGAGGTTGGCCAACTTATAGAGTTTCAATTACCTTTTTTAAACATTGTGCCTGGTAGTAGTCAAGTTATATCTACTTTACCTGGCGCTTTAATAGCGTCATCGCATAGTGCTAGTGAAAATTTCATTACCACTACAACTGGCGCTGGGGCTTGGTCAAATGCTGTTAAACCTTTAATTGAAGGTGCTTATAACGCCGGTATTGATGCAGAAACTATCTATGTTGTAAATAATCAAAACTTACCTATTCCACCACCTACTGTAGATATTGTTGCAACTGTAGAACATGAAGATTTTAATGGAAATACTCCAAAAATATTTTTCAACGAACCAGAAGCTTTATTTACAGCTGCTATGATACAAGGTAGCAGTATTTTCTTTGGAACAGCTGAACAAATAAGCGGAGATAATATTTTAGGTGGTAAAACAACTGCTACTATAGAAGAGCACGGTGATCATTTCAACATAAGAAGACCAATACTTCAAAAAGTAGAATTAAATAAAAAAGAAAATAGAAGTATATTACATTTTGATAGAAATGTTTTTGAAAACTTACAAGTGTCAACAGCTACAGGATTTATGTATTTAGCTATGTACGATCCTATAACTGTTAAATCTATTGAAACTATTACAGAAACTATTGATGGTGTATTAAAGTATTATCAAAAAATAAAACTATCTCACGAAGTGTTTTTTAGTGAAAATGATGATATAGTTATACAAAACCTAGAAACAGAGCCAATATCTGTTAGAAGAGGTTTAACTGTGTTAGAAACTGAACCTTTTAAATCAAATATAAATATATTTTACGAAACTTCAACTAGCGGTTTAATATCAGATTTACATAGAAGTTTAAGTTCTTTTTCACAAAACTCTTTAGAAATATCTTATTTTAATACTTTTATATTAACAGGTGGTGGTGATTTTGAAACTAACACTAGAGGTAAATGGCATGTAGAAGAATCTAGAATTAAAGGTGAGTTTAACGGTAAATCTGTTGACTATGGCGTAAGAGCTCATTTAGTAGACGATGAATACGCGCAAAGAACTAGAGGTAATGCCTTAATACACTCAGGTATATTCAATGCTAAAACAAAAGTAAATAAAACTAACGAGTTTTCTATTGGTGAAAGCATAACAAAAGCAGTTGATATAATACATGGTGGTATACAGAAGTTATATGCTGAAGATACGAACTTAATTATATTTCAAGAAAATAAAGTAAGTAGAGCTTTGATAGATAAAGACGCTATATTTACAGCAGAAGGACAACCGTTAACTACTGCTTCAAAAGTTGTTATAGGGCAAGTAGGTTCTTTTGCAGGTGAGTACGGTATAAGTAAAAACCCTGAAAGTTTTGCTGTTTATAACGGTAGAAAATATTTTTCTGACAAAGAAAGAGGCGCAGTATTAAGACTATCACAAGATGGTATAACACCTATATCAGACGCTGGTATGCGTAGTTTTTTTAGAGACAATTTATCTAAAACAAACAGAGTGTACGGTATGTATGATGAAAGAAAAAACAAATATGTAATATCATTACAAAGTCCTTTGGAAACAATGACTGTAACAAATGAGCTTGGCGGATATCTTGCTAACCCAGGAGTTTCAAAACAAGTTTCAAAATATGCTACGTTATCATTTGACGAAGCGTCAAAAGGTTGGGTGTCTTTTTATACATACCAACCAACTTTTGGTTTTAGCTTAAGTAATGAGTTTTATACGTATAATTTAGAAAGTTTATGGAAACATTATAGTAAAGACGTACAAAGATGTAATTTTTACTCTAATGCTGATGTAGATCCTGCAAACATAGAGTTTGTGTTTAATGATCAACCAAGTACTGTTAAAAACTTTCATACAATAAGCTACGAAGGAACAACAGGTTGGAAAATGGCGTCTGCAGAAACAGACATGCATTTAGCATTTCCTGTACTAAGCAGCGACACAAGTGTATCTGCTTTATCTATACCTGTAAACTTTATAAACAAAGAAAATAAATACTATGGTCATTTAAGAAATAACACTCTTACAACGGCTTTAAATCAAGTAATAGGAGTTGATTTATCAGGTATAAAAGGATATTTTAACAAAGTAAAAATGCAGTATTGGAAACCATCTGAAGCAATAGCTTCTTCTGTAAGTAAAGCAGAGCTTTATGCTGTTGGTAGCGAAACTGTATATTCATCACAATAAATAAAAAAAAATTATGGACCCATTATCAGCAATAGGATTAGGTGTTAGCTTCGTTAGCAGCGTGTTTGGAGGTATAGGAGCGGGCAAAGCTAAAAGAGCAGCAAGAAGAAAAGAAAGAGCTGCTAAAGCTAATTTAATGGCTTTAGAAGCAAACAGAGCAGATATACCTGATTTTGCAGGTGATTTAGCTAACCCATACGCTAACCTACAAGTAGCTACTCAAGCAAGTGAAATGCAAGCAGAACAACAAGACATATCTTTAGCTAGTACTTTAGATACATTAAGAGCTACTGGCGCAGGCGCTGGTGGTGCTACTGCTTTAGCTAGAGCTGCTTCACAAAGTAAAAGAGGTGTTTCAGCTCAAATAGAAAAACAAGAGGCTAGAAACGCACAGCTTAGAGCGCAAGGTGAAATGCAAACTGCACAAATGAGACAAAGAGGCGAAATGGCTACTTTTCAAGCTACTACAGCTAGAGAAAATCAACAACTTAACAGACAAGCTAGTATACAAAGTTCAGCAAGTCAGCAAGCTGCCGCTTATGGTGGTCAACAATCTGCTATGCTAGGACAAGCTATTGGTGCTGTAGGTAGTTTTGCTGCGGCTGGTGGTTTTGGAACTGGAAAAGATAGCTCAGGCGTTAGAAATATATCAGGAAAAGAAATTAAACAAACTGAAAAATTTAATAATTCTATTAACGCAGATATTAACAATTTTGACCAATCAAGTCTTGATAGCGCTATCAATAATATTAATCAATTTGAATACGGACAAGAAGATGCTAGCATTCAAAGAAGTATTAATGCAATGCAACAGCCTAACTTTGGTAACTTACAAAATCCTCTAACTGGAGGTTTTGGTGGCAACTTTAATCCAATACCTGGTTTTAATCAAGATTACATGAGCTCTTTTACAAACTTTAGATTACCAAGATATTAAATATACAAACATGGCAAAAACAAATCCATATACAAGCGCTGATTTAGGTAGCGGAGCTAGAACAACTACAGGTGGTAGTTATGAAAACCCTAGAGAAGGTATACAAGATTACACTACTTTTGGTAGAGGTGTAGCTTCTACATTTAGGATGCCAGAAGTTAAAAAAGAAGAAGAAAGAAAAGATTTAAATATAGATTTAGGTACTTTTGAAAGTGAAAAAGATAACTTCTTCACAGATACTAGTGGTGTTATGCAAGATTTAAACGCTGATGTATCTATATTAATTAATAATAGTTGGAAGAATGGTGAGCTATCAGAAATTAATAGTAACATGAAAAACATACCTAAAGGTAGTCAACAAGAGGCAAGAGTAAAAGCGCATCTTAATGGTTATAGCCAAGCTATTGGTCCTAAAGATTCTAATTTTACTAATTATCTTGCTGCTTTAGATGACGGCGTTAATGATCACAATGTTAGCAATAGACAATTACCTGGTCTTGATGGTGGTAGTTTAAATGGTACTATAGCTGATTTTATTAGAATAGGTAATGAAAACCCTAACGCTATAAAAATAGCTAGTAAACCTAATAAAAACGGTATAACGCAATATGGTTATGAAGTTGAAGGTTTAGGTTTTGTTAATGCTACTGCTATGACTGACAAATGGATTAGTAAAAACATGAGCGTTAAATACTCTCAAGCTAATTCTTTAAGCGAAGATTTTAAAGGTTTTCAAGTAGGTAATTTTAAACCACAGTTTTATTCTCGTGATACTAAGTTTTTTGAAGGCACAAACAATGAGTTTGCTGTTTCAAGAGATAATGAATTTGTACAAGAAGGTAGTATAAATACTTTTAATAAAACTGCTTTTGACGCAGCTAACCAAAGGTTTAGTTCTGAAAATGACGCTCTTTTTAATTCAGCCGCGTATCAGTTAAATGGTGATATAGAAAAAGGGTTTAAATTTTCAGAAAAATTACACGCAGAATATGAGCAAAATAAAGGTAATATATCTGATGATCTTAGATTAAGATTATTAAAAGATCATTATCAAGAAAACTTCAAACTTACAAACGGTAGTAGTATGTATATTAGAGGTGAAGATGGTAGAGCTATACCTAAAACTATTGAAAATAGAAACATGTTTAGTATTGATAAATCTACAGATGAAAGAGATCTTAGTGACGGTAGCGGTAGTGGTGAAAGTTCAGATAATAGAAGTAGAGTTGATAGATTTTTTAGACTATTTAACAAAGGTTTAACAACTCAAACGTTTGGAGACAATGTTACGGTAGAAGGCAAACCTGGTCTTGTTATAAATGAAAGTGCTATTGAAAACTTTTTTCAAGAATATCAATTACCTTTAACAGGTGCTAATAGAAAAGTTGGAGGTATAGAATACTTACCTGATAGATACGGTAAAGGTGGCATGCCTGGAGATGCTGGTCTTGGGGCTCTTACAGTATCCTGGGTTAAAACAGGTGACGATACAGAGCCAGATGAAAAAATAACTTACGATTTAAATAATGAAGGAAGTGTGTTAAAACTTGTTTCTAAAATGAAATTAGTTGGAAAATCTCCTGAGTTAACATCATCAGTTGTAACGTCTATTGCAAATGAATTCCAAAGACTCAAAGACGTTGTAAAAGGTGGCGCATTAAGAGACCCGGCTGAAATATTACAAGAAGAAAATTAAATAATATACTATGGCAATTAGCTTAGACGAAAATCAACAACCTGTGGATCAGGTAGAAAATACACCTATAGGCGTTGACCCTTTAGAGCCTACTTCTACACCTTTGCAAATGCCAGGTCAAGAGGTATCAACTGAGCAAGAAGCTTTTGCTACAGACAACATAGAAGATCTTAACTTTTTAAAACCAGTAGTTGACACTGAAAACAAAAAAACAAAAAAAGGTATTAAAGTTACAAAAGAAAACGAACCGTTAGTTTATAATCTTAATGGTAAAGATTTTTCTGAAAGAACTCTTTCTGCAACATCTTTAAGTAAAAACTTTAGAGATAGTGAAGGTAAAAACAATAAAGTTTCTTTTAGACATAATGGTAATATTGTAAATAAAATTCCTGAAACAGTTGAAGAATTCATAGCTTGGCACAAGTACAGCGGAAGTAAAGTTTCTACAAGATCATACAATAATAATGACAAAGAAGAAGACGCTATTAAAAACTATTCTGATGAATTTGATAGAGGATTTGTTTTAGATGATGTGGTTTTTAACATAGGTAGTGATACAAGTAAATATTTAAAAGCAGCAGGAATTGGTATTTTTGACGAACAATCTGTTGAAGGTTGGCTTCCTTTAAGTTCAAGAAAAAGCGATAAACTTACTGCTTTAAAAATTGATTTTTCTTTTGGAGACACTGGGGCTGGTATTATTAATACATTTGATGATGGTGGCACTGATAAAGATATTGAGTGGAATGAAGAAAAAAATAGCTATGTATGGAAGGAAGATGCCGATAGCCCAGAAGACGCTGTATTTGCAAGCGGTTACAAAACAGGACATAAAAAAGGTGATTTAGTTACTAATGAAAACTACAACCACTATCGAGCTACAATACAAAAAAGAGGCTTTATAAACGAAAATAAAAACCAATGGAATGTAAAACATAGCGTAATAGATCTTGGAGACAATACTTTAACAGAAGAAGATTATGAAAACTACAATGTTATAAGTATAAACGAGCTTAGAAATAAAAGAATAAAGTCAGACGCTACAATTTATCATAATGACCAGTTGAAAAAAAATGGTTACCAAAAAACATTAGATAATACAATTGAATATGGTAAAAGGTTTCTTTCTACAGAAGAAAAAGAACTTAATGAATACGAAACTTTAGTTAATAAAAAAATAAAAAATTTACCACAAGGAAAAGAAAGAAAAGATCTTTTAGATAGTCTTGAAGAAAAAAGAAAAAAAGAAAATATAGGTGGTAGATTATACGATCCAAATACAGGAACTTTATTAAGTCTTGAAAAAAGTAAAAACGCAAGTGTACAAGTAATACAATTTAACGAAAAAGTAGAAGAAAAAACAATAACTGGTGTTGATGAGTTACAAGAGCAGCTTGTTAAAGCAATGCATAATCTTCAATCTTTTGCTGGTATAGCACATGATTACATTAAAAACAACAATAAATCTATTGAAGTAAAAGAAAGAAGAACTGTTTTTGAAAGAATATTTGATTTTGTTGGTGATGCTGCGCAAGGAGATAATAATCCATATTATGAGATTACAAGCGGTAATATGGACGAAGGCACAGGATATAAATCTGATTTAAAAAATTTATTTAGATTATCAAAAGGTAGAATGCCTGGTACTTTAACTAACATGTCTGGTGATCATAATATTGCTAAAACTTATAACAAACTTTTAGATGAGTATTTAGTTTTAAACAGAGCTTTGCAGTTAAACTCTGACCCTATTAAACAAGAAAAAGAAAGCAATTGGAACGCTTTTGTTGGGGGTACAATAAGTGCTCTTGGGGCAGGTAGTTTAGCGACTGGATCAAAAAGACAAATAGAAGGTATTGAAAGTTTTGTAAGCTCTGTTCAGAACGCTGGTTTTGAATATAAAAAAGAAGATAGAAAACCAGGCTCTTTTGCTGGTGAAGATACTATTGGTAATAAAGAAAGTTTTACAAATCTTCAACTTGATCACATGACACAAGAAAACACAGCTCAAATAGTTTTTGGTGGTTTTCCAGAATTAACTAGATTTGTTGGTGAAATTATAGTTTATAATAGTTTAACTGGTGGTAGTTTTGGGCTAGCAAAAGGACTTGGCAAAGGTAGTACTATGATGTCTAGCGCTTTAAAAGCTAAAGGTCTTCCTCCTAAAGCTTTAGGTTTATTCAACAGTACGTCTAAAATAATAAATAAAACAGCCGCAGGATATGTTGAGTTTGCTGGAGCAGACTTAATGTTTGATAGAATTACTAAACATCATAGCGATCCTTATAGTAGTGGTAAAAGTGGAGCTTTATTAGGCTTTAGCCATAGTGCTGCTGATCAGTTTTTAAAGCTTTTACCTGCGTCAAAATTTTTTAGTCCAATTATGGGTCAATTAGCTAAAAGTAAAGCTTTTTTAAATTTTCAAAAAAGTACAACAGGGGCAGCTATAGGTACTTTTTCTTTTCACTCAGCTGGAGTTTTACAACCTTTACTTGAAGGTGAAAGTTGGAACGAAGCGACTAAAGGATTAACAGCTAAAAGCGTTTTTGGTGAATTTTTTAAGTTAAAAATGTTAGGCGCTAAAAATATACTTAGTAAACAAGGTATTGCTCATGCAATAAGGCAAGATTATCTTAACTTTAATGGACGGACTATTGGTTCAAAAAAAGGAGCTAGGTTTTTTGAAATTGATCATAAAGAAATAGTTGAAACTGGTAATGTAGAGGCTTTTGAAAAAACAGTTAACGACAAAAAGTTAAAACTTAAAAATAAATTAAAAAATAAAGACATTGATCAACAAACGTTTGACAAAGAATTAAAAATAATAGAGTCAAATAGAGTAAATGTTGAAAACGCTATTTATCTAAATTTAGGTAAAAAAATGATTAACGCAGAAAGAGGTAAAGAAGGTGGACAAGCCAATGATAGAGTACCAACTGACGCTAACATATATTTACTTGTAAACAAATTAAAACGCGGTAAAAAACTTGATTTGCAAGAAACTGAACACTTAGCTAATACACCTGAAGGAATACTATTAGCTAGATCTGGTTTTACAGTAAATAGTCCTCAAGGTAAACGATTGCTTTTAGAAAAAAAAATAGCTGAATACACAGAATCTATACTAGACAATGGTCAATATAAAACAGCAAGAGGAACTTCAGGAAGACTAAAAGCTTTTCAATTCTTAAAAGATCAGTTTGCTGCTGAAACTAAAGTTGAAAATTTATCAAAACAACTAAAAGATTTTAAACAAAAAAATCCTGATAACAAAACTGGTATTGAAAAATTACAAGCCGAGTTACTTGAAGCTAAAAATGAATTTTCAGAATATTCAAAAGAAGGCTCTAAAAATATAGAGCTTCAAAAAGTAATTAAAAAAGAAGTTGTAGAAGCTATTGAAAAAGACTTAGCAGAAGGTAAAAAAAGAGAAGAAAAGTTAGGTGGTAAGTTAATTGTTTCTGAAACTGCAAAAGATTTTCAAATAGAATACAACAAACGTAACAAAGATGGTCAAGATGTTACAAATAAAGTTGCTATGATTATTGGTAACGCAAGAGTTGTAAACAAAGAAGCTGCTATAAAGTATAGAAATTTAAATCCTTCAAAACACGAAGATATTCATTTTATACTTAAAGATGTTTTTAAAGAACTAAATGAAGCTGGAGAAAAAGTTGTTACCAATGAAGGCATGAAAATTATTGATAATGCTTTAGCTCAACTAACACCTTCTCAAAGAAAAATAGTTCAAAAAAGAATAGATGATAACTACAGGTTTGACGAAAAAGGAAAAGAAAAAAATCCAAACGAATATTATGAAGAATATTTAACGGCTCTTTCTGATGCTATAACTAATAAAACAATACAGTTTACTGACAAATTTAGTAAATCTTTATTTCCTATTGTTGATTTATTAAAAAATAAAGGTTTTGAAAATTTAGAAATAAATAAAAACACCGGTAAAAATCTTTTTGAATTAATTAAAACGTTTACAGAAAAAGGAACAACACCAACAGAGCAAGATATTTTAAAACTACCTAAAACAAAAGTTAGTGATAAAACTGTTGATTTTTCTAAAGAAACTACACTTAGCAAAGTAGAAAGAGAAATAGTTGATAACAAAAATACTAAGCTTATAACTAAGTATCAAAGTGGAAACAAAAATAAAATAGAAACTTTAGAAAAAATTAAACTTAGTCTTAAAAATCAAGGAAAAACTACTGTTAATGTGCAAAAAGAAATTGACGCGTTAAAACAAACTAAAGTAGATGCAAGCGTCTTACCTGAGCTAATGAAAAATAATATTGGTTTAGTAAAAACATTTGAAAATCAATTTGATTCTAAAAAAGGAGGTGACGTTAAAGGAGCAAGACAAGAGGTTAGAACCCAAATAGAAAACTTATTTAGTACATATAAACCAACTTTAGATAACGGCAAAACTAATCCAGTTAAATTTGGTGGTTACGCTATACCTATAATGAAAGTTCGTATGGCTAACATATATGATAAGTACAGCGTTAAGTTTAAAGAAAACGTTAGCTTAGAGTCTAAAGAAGTTTTAGGTATGGAAGGCTCTATAAACCCATCATCAAGCGTTAGTGCAGTTAAAACAGGTAAAATAAATCCTTTGGATTTTGTAAAAAACTCGGAAGTAAACGTTACTGAAAATCTTCAAAAAGAATTTGATAAAGGTATTGATTTACAAGGAATATCTTCTAAAAAACTAGGAGATATATCTAAAGAAACAACAGCGGCTATTTTTAATATACCCGTAGGTAAGTTAGTTCCTAGAGAAAATGTTACATTTAAAGATGTAGTTGTTACTAGTAAAATGATGTCTAATAAAAAATTTAGACAAGAAAACCCAGACGCGTTTGAAGGTCAATTAATTAAATCAGAAGCAAGCAAAATACAAGACAAGATAGTAAGTTTTGGCTCTGATTTTATGAAATTACTTCCAAAAGAAAACGTTGCTCCTATGACAGCAAGCGAACTTATTAAAGGAACTTCAATAGGTATTGAACCATCTATATTAAAAGCTTTTTATGAAAAAGTTTTAAAACCAGATGGTAATCAAAAAAGATCAAGTGGTAAAACTTCTCAAGTAGGCATGTGGAAATTAAAACAACAGTTTACAGATGTTTCTGGTTATAATGAATTTTTAAAAATTATAGGTAAAGAAAAAGGAAAAAGCTCAGAGTTTAATAGAGATATAGGTCAAATATTAAAGTCTTTAGCAAGCATGTATGGTAGAATGAACAGTAACACTTTTGTAAGAACTAAACTGCAAGGTGTAGAAATTGCTAGCGTAATAAACGATATTGCTGCTGGAAACTCTAAAGCTCAGTTTTCTTCTGAAGCAAGTTTTAATAGATACAAAGAAATACAAGATAAGTACAAACTTAATAGTGTTGAGTTTAAAAAAGCTATTGAAAATCCTAGCGAAGTAAAAGATCTTGAATTAAGAGCTGAGGTTACGCAAGCAAACTTTAATAGCGTTAAAGCAACTGAGTATGCTGTAAGAGAAGTAAATAAAAACTTTGAAAAAAAATATAAAGAAGAAAGAATAAACAACCCTGAGTTCGATAATAGTTTTGCCTTTAGATCTGGATTATCTATTAAAGAAGCTAAAACGGCTTTAGATATTATTCAAAACTCTTCAGCAAGCTTTGAAAGCACTGTAAACGGTAAAAAAGTGTTTGACAAAGAAAGCGCTAAGAATTATGTTAAAAGCTGGACAGATTTTTATAATTTTATGGGTAGAGGAGGTATAGAAATGGGTACTAAACAAAAAAACGGCTTAACTGGAGTTCAATTAGAACAATTGTTTTTTATAGGAGAAAGAACTACATTTATAAGTAAAGAAGGTAAATATGACTTAGGACCTGGTGGTTTAGTAGGAAAAAGCTCATCTCCAGGTATTTTTACTTTAAACCCTAGCGGAAAGGTTTCTTTAAAAAATAATCCAAATTTTTCTATAAGAACAAAAGAAATACTTAGTAGAATAGATTTTTCAAGCTTAAACGCGCAAAACATAGCTAGTCAAAATAAGCTTAGAAATACTATTTTAAAAGGAGGAAGCGTTGAAAGCGTAATTGAAAATTTAAAAAAACAAATAACTCCAGAAGCAACACAATCTTTAAATGATTTTAATTTATTTTTAGAGTCTGCAAAAACAGATTACATAGATAGTAAGAAAAACAAAGGTCAAGATTTTGTAGATGCTGCTCAGTTTTTATACACTAGCTCTAGAATGAACTCTAATTTAGTTAAAGGAGTTAGAGGAACTTATGCTAATAAGTATTTTTACGTTACAGAAGGAAACCAAGGTATAACCATGGAAAATCCTATATACAAAGGAGCTTACAACGAAGCTATAGCTACAGCCACAAATAATCCAAAAGTTTTAACTACAGTTAGCAAAGGAATAGAAAAAACATTTACAATCGAGGAATATGCTCAAAGACAAGCAAAAGATGCTGCAAAACTTAAAGGCGAGCACGTAAACGACACTTCAACAGGTCAATTAAATGGTTGGTTGGCTCAAGTAACAGGCAAAGGCGGCGCTAGAGTTGATGGTATAAATGTAAAAGATTTAATACAAATAGCAGCTCCAAAAAAATTTTTAGATATAATTGACAAAGCCTTAGGTACTAACGCAGAAGGTGGTTTGTTTAGAATGCTAGGTGATCCTGCTATAGTTAAAGTGCTTAAAAACTTTATAGATCCTAATGGTCCTAACTTATATAATGTACTACAAAAAGAAGCTGCAAAACAAGTTTCAAAAAACCCTGCTTTAGCAGATTATATTTTAAATAACAAATTTGCCGCTACCGATAAAAGCAAATCAATATTAGAGGCCAAACAAAATAACATAAAAAATACAAAACTAGTTCATGCAAATTTAGTTAAAACCGCTAAAAAAGCCGGTGTATTTAGCAGCGAAAAAAAATTTAGCAATAAAGAGCTAATAAATAAAATTAAAGATTTAGACAATAAAAACAAACAATCTATAAGAGAGTCGTACAACTCTAAAGATTTAAACAAAGACTTTAATAACATAATACAAGACAAGACTGGTGTTGAAGCTTTTAAAACTTTTTCTACAGCTAAAGCAAGTATACAAGGTAAAAAGAAAGGTAATTGGGATTTTTACGTAAGACCTGCTGCTGAAGATTTTACTGGTTTAATTTATAAAACTTTACCTAAAGGTAAAAAAGGTAACGATGCTATGAAATGGTATCAAGAAAACTTAATTGATCCATTTACTAGAGGTGATAAAGCTACAGCAAACGAAAGAATGTCTGTGTTAAACGATTACAAAGCTGTAGTTGAACAAATTAAAGACATACCTAAAACTCTTAAAAAACAAGCTGCTGAAGGTTTTACTAACGAGCAAGCTGTAAGAGTTTATAATTGGTCTAAACAAGATGTTAAAATACCTGGTATATCTGCTAAAGATGCTATTAAGTTAACGAAAGCTGTTGAAAATAACGCTGAACTAAAGGCTTTTGCAGAGCAAGTTGTTGAATTAAATAAAGGTGATGGATATCCTAAACCTGGAGAAAACTGGTTAACTGGAACTATAACTACTGATTTAATGGCAGGTATAGGTAAAGTTAAAAGAAAAAAACACATGGAGCAGT
>VMHT01138165.1_pt1 | contig 13666 bp, 10 predicted proteins | sample 4693611 | NCBI WGS metagenome assembly VMHT01 (sample SAMN12280063, study PRJNA550983) | marine metagenome | isolation source: seawater sampled from same location over 5 years 0.02-0.2 micron viral filtrate | place: USA: collected off the coast of southern California halfway between the port... ... | reverse complement strand
ATTCGCAAGTTATTGAGTCCATCACGAACGACCTCGGTGAATTGGAGGATACGAGCAACTTCCATCCTTCGTTGTTGAATGCAATGAGCATGGGTGGTGAGTTGGACGCGAACAAAGACGACCCGCAACAGGCTTTGGCTGACACGGCACTACCCGGTACGCAAGAAGAACGCGCGGCACGAGGTGCGGAAGCCGCACGAGGTGGTGAAGCAGGTGCAACGGAGGCGTCTTTGCGCGACCCCGAAGGTGTAGGAGAGCGCAGTTTGACAGCCGCTAAACAGGAAAAATACCAGCGGCAAATTGCTAAATTGGAACGAATGAGAAACGCTGGTTTTCTTAGCGACAACGACTACCAAATGCAATTGCTGGCGGCACAACTTAATCGCGCAAATGAAAACGAGGAAGATGACAAACATCGTATTGACGAGTTTGCTGAACTTGGTGGTTTGAGCGGCAATGATTTTGAAGTTGGTCATCCACTACACGGAGCCTCAACATCAAGCATTCTCCGCGCTACAAACGATTTTGCTTCAAACCTTGTCGGTATGGGACGGTTGTTGAGCGATTTGCGCTTCTCCGCATATTTTCACCAAGACGCACAAACGAACGCAGAAAGAGCGGAAGTTGACAAACAAATGGCTGAACTCAATCTTGACGCAGACGACATCATGAACTTTTCCAACCCGCGAACATTGGAAGACCGAAATCGCTACGAAAAGTTGGACCAACTGCTTGACGGTAGAGCATCAAGAGAAATGGAACGGATGAGTTCACAGATGAGCCGACGCATGTCGCGAATGAAGGCTCTCTTCCCCGATGACGACCCCGCATGGCGGACAAAGTTGCTCAACGCGGCAATGCGCTACACCAACGCCGACATGACCCTTGATGGCTACAAAGATGCATTCCGATACTTGGGTCGGCAATTCACAAAACAAGGCACACTCAAAGGATACGAAATTACGCGCTTGCTTCAATACTTGGAGCGTGTTGGACAACGCGAAGCGTTGGATGAAGAGTATCAACAGAAAGTCATTGAACAACAGAAGAAATGGGCGAACAATCACATCGCGCGTCAAAACATGGACGAAGACGGTGAAGTGCCGGAAGAGCATAAAAACCACATTCTACACGACGACGAAGAATGTGTCGCGTGCCACCCCGACCGTTTTGGAAACAGAACGGCGGAGGAAGCATACGCACATTCTCCACGACGACGCCAAAAAACACCGTACAAATACAAAATGATGACCATGCCCCTGTTGGAAGAATACCAACAAGGCGGACGAACCGCCGCGATGAAGGTTATTGGAGACGAGGGCGACCGCACCTCGCTTCTCAAAATCCTTCAACACATCTACCCCGACGACGAACAATTCAGCACCAGCAAAGTGAAGGGATACGAAGACTACGCGAGAAAGACACGAGGATTGCAAAGTTGGCGAAATCGCACTTCCTCTCGTTATCGCGCCCTTATCAAAAACGCTGTCGCGAATGGCAATCCACGCGCTCAAAACATCTACAAACAATTCGGACTCTACAAGACCGCGGAAAACACGGTGGCCGCTGGTTCGGCTGGTATGAGTGGTAAACAACTCGCCGCGCTGTCCTTCTTCCTCAACGACGAAGACGCATACGACGCGCACCACGAAAAATCTCGTATTCGTACTTTGCTGGCGACGCGGATGGATGCACTTGATACCGCCCTCACAATGATTGACGCTATCAGCGAAGGAAAACTCGGCAAAACCTACAAGCCGGGAGCGTTGGATGATGAGGCTACACGAAAAGCCGTCGCCCAAGAAATCTACAAAGAGCCGCAAAAGTTGATTAGAACGACAAAAAACCAATTGGAAAATCTCAAACGGGAACGCGATTTGATTTCGCAAAACAAAGTGTTGCGTACTTACACGAAGGACATGGACGAATTGGACAGGGCGCGAGGGGGTTTGGAACCACGAAAAGAAAAAGACGAAGAAACAGGAATTGAGCGTGAGTACCCCGGCCCATACGACAACCCGAAAGGGCGCAAAAGGATTGAACAAATGGAAAACGATTTCAAATCAAAATACGGCACGCTGGAACGGCAGTTGAAGAGCGTGGACAATCGCATTAAAAATAGGCAAGAAAAACTCAAGGCTCAACTCGCCACCACGCGAGAGAACCTTTCACGAACCAACGAATACGCGCTTGGTGCGTTCATCAAAGCAGGTCCGCAGTTGTTGAAGGTACACGCCATGAAAGACCGCGACAAACAAATGGAAGGGCTTGCCGCAATCATGAACGACCTTTACGGCGATACCGATGACATCATCTTCGCGGCTCAACCCAACGGGAATGTTTACGAGAACAAGACCCACACCATTGACCAATACAAGGATTCGCGCATGCCGATGGGTAAAATGGGCGAAATGGCCGGAGCGGGTATTCGGGATTTTTCCAACAACCTCGCCGCTCCTATCGTCAATGACATCAACATGCTCAAAGCGCACCGAGCCAAAATGGGCTTCCCGTTGACGGAAGAGCAAACCGAGCGCGCAAAAGGTTTGATTCATGATGGCGAAATGGCTGAACACATTGACAAAGAATTGAACGACGCTCTCGCTCATCTCGTTCCCGAAGGAGCGATGGTCAATCACGCTGATATTCCCCAAGAACATCACAATGAAGAACCAAACGAAGCAGGGCAGTTGAGTGAGGCTGAAATGCGAAAGCGTCATCACAACTCTCACTTTACGCGCGGTTCGGAAGAAGCCATCATGCGTGGTGATTTTGACCTCATGCCGATTGAAGAACTCCATTCAAATTGGCGACAACATGCTCCAACTTTGTGCGGTACATGTCATGGAACGGGGAATGTTTCAAGAGACGAAGCGGTTGCTTACTTGCGACATCATGTTCCCGAACTCAAAGGGCAAGCAAAAAACAGTCTCACCGTCAACAAATACATTGCCGCGCACTTACGCCCTCGCGATACTCCGTCCTACGAGGACCACATGCACGCTGACACGATGCACGCTGATGACCACGAACAACTCGCTTGTCCCGCTTGCGACCACGAAGACCCGAATGTCGTTGGTGGACGCATCTCCAACGGATTGTGTTCGCATTGCTACGGACACGGTAAGCGGTACGCGGAAGACGATGACCACATTCACGAAGGTTTTGTTGATGAGGACGGAAACAGCATCAAAGGCAAAAATCATCACTACAACAGCATGACGAATCAAGGGTTTGATTTGCTCAACAACATGTTTGGACAAATGTTTGATTTGCGCATGAGAGAAGGCATGCCCGATTATTTGAAAGACATGATGCCTCCAATTCGTTTGCCGTCGGAGGTTTACGCTGACGCGCTTGAACAAGGCCAATACATCAGTCGCGCGCAACTGCAACGAGCGCGAAAGCGACAACATGTCCCCATCTCCATACAGGACGATGACGAGTTGGCTCCCACCGGAACACCGGTTCAACGAAAACCAATCATGGACCTTTCGTTTGGTGATGAAGAAGAAGACCCGCGAAGCCCAATGGAGCGACTTGATGAGTCGCTTGCCGCAATCCGCGAAAAAGAACGAACACGACTTAAATTGCCAAGTCTGTCAAAACCGACGGAGGCGGCGCAACCTGCTCAACCTGCGAAAGACGCTCTCATGAGTTTGAACTTTAACGCGACACACAACGCTTTCATGAACGCGCATCAAAAAGCCGCTCTTCGTGAGCGTGTGATGATTCTTGGTAAAATGGTTCAAGCGCATGTTGAGAAAAGCAACAGTATGACTCAAAACGAAAAGGGAGCCTTCCTTGAAGAAGCGCAAGATTACATCAACAGATTACTGCAACCCGATTCGCACACTCTACATAACGATGACACGCATTCACTCAACAATGACCTACAAGAGTTGCAAGAAATGGCGGAGATGAACTTCACGATTGAGCCGGACGAAAAAGGGAAAATGCCGACAGGAAAACTGCCTGTTGGGGAAGAAGGTGGATTGCAAATGACGCCAGCGGATGTGTTTGAAGGCAATCTTCCAATGAAGTTCCAGCACTACCCGCCTTTGTTGTTTTATCATGGTCGCTTCTTAACGCCAACAGAAATCAACGAGGGTTTGTTTGACCCTAAGCGAACAAACGCACAACCTCGCGACATTTATCTTGAAGACATGGAAGATTATTTTTCCTACAACCCCGAAGCGCGTCGCCTCATCAACGCAAAAAAGCGCGAACAGTTGTTGGAGTCGTCCTCAAAATTGAAGCCCATTGTTGATTCAATCAAAGGTTTGAAGGAGTTGCCAATGGTGATGAAAAAAGCCAGCAATCTCCAACACGATGAACTTCAAGAATTATCAAATCGCGTGAACTTGCCTTTGGAAAACTACGACATGGCGGAAGAAGGGTTATCGTTCAGCGATGAACTTCTCAACGCCTTCAAAGAAAACGGAGCAAAGAATGTCAACGACACACTTTCGGATGCTTCTCAGGGGAGAAGGCGCGGCATCGGTAGCGATTATCAAACAAAGTTGAATGAACGAATACGCGCAATGTTTCTCCAATACGCGAAACTCAAAGGTTTGGAGATTTTCTTGGCTGACCACGCGAACCCGCTTGACCATCCGTTCATTCCGGAAGGATTGACGATGGAGCAGTTGGGGCAACAAAAAGAGTCGTTGTCGCTTGGATTGATGATGGATGAAGTCGCGCAACTCTACGGGTTTGAGAACGAAGAAGCGATGGAAAAAGGTAAAGGCAAACTGAACCTGACAAAGAAGCGAACAATACCGCGCGCTAACCGCGACGACTTTGTTCTTGACCCACAAGCGTTCAAAGCAAAAGTGATGGAAAACATCAGCGAGACGAATGGGAACCAACTCGGTTTCAGTCGCGTAGAGTTTGGAAAAGATGCGGACGGAAACACAACAAAGAAAATTGTCCCTGTTGAGATTGACAAAATGTTGGATTCCGGTGAAGCAATGTCGGAAGTTGACGGAAAGAAGTTTGATACCATGATGAACATGATGCGCTATCATTTGCGTCCAAATTGGTCCATGCAAGAAGACCTCACAAAAATCCTACAAGGGCAAGAAGACGCGGACGGTGTTGACAACTACGCGGAATTGCAACGCGCTTACAAAGAAGGTGCGCTACCCGATGATGTCATGAAACAACTCACGGACATTAAGTCAATGTCCGCATTCGCGCATCCTACATTGCGACCACACAACTACGACACGATGGCTCGCTACGACTATGCGAACAAGCAAGTTCAACCTCAACAACAACCTGTGCCTTTTGCACCAACCAACATCCGCGGTGTCCCCGGCATGCAACAATTCGGTCCGCCAAGCCCGTCAATCATGCCGAATGTTGAGCAACAACAACTTGGTGTCCCCGAATCGTTCCGCGACCCCAATGAACCGGAAGGTGGTTATTGATAATCTCACATTTTTCTTATAATAAGAAATAACTTGTTATCGTTATAATAAGAATACAAGATTCTCAATAAAAGGGTGAATCAACATGCTTATGTAGCGCACGCGATGTCGCGAACATAGGAGGATTCTGTTGATGCAAGGACAAACCCCCCAAAACAAAGACGAATTGCGAGTGCTGGGATTGATTTCTTTCGTCAGCATACTCGTTGGTTGCGCTATCGCTGTTTTTGACGCAAGGTTGTGGCTTTACGATGATACGACTTACACGAACGCCATCACTTACACAATGGGGGCGTTCACTTTGCAAGGCATGGCGTATTTTATTTACAAAATGTTGGCGCAAGACGGCATGGACCAACGCGCAGTCATCTCAAACATGCAACGAAGCATGTCGCGACAAATGCAAAATCAACAAATGCGCTTCGCTCAAGCACAAATGGACATGGAAATCAAAAAACAAGAGGTTGCATTCGCGAGACAACTTGAAGAGTTGGAAAAAGACCCCGAAGTCCAGCAATACCTTGGTCTGATGAGCGGTGAAATGGAGGCTGAAACGCCAAAACACAAAGCACAGTCCAAACAATCGCTCAAATTGGGCGGCGATAACCGCAAGCGCAACTCGGACGGGACATACGCGAAGGGCAAAAAGGAGTGAACACGATGGGTTGGTTGTTCAAAACACCCGCAGATGATGCTACCGAAGCAACACTACGCGCATTGCACACGCAAAACACGCTTGACACCTACTACGAACGCGGAAGAGCGTTGATTTTGTGCATTATTGTTGGCGTCGCGAGCGGATTGGGGGTTTCTTGGTTTGAAACGACCACCGATGTCAGCATTTGGGAGAACACAGTTGAATGGTTTTACAACAAAGTACGAGATTGGGTGGGCTGATTGGTTGCCACATTCGCCGGAAGTGCCTTGATGGGTGCGGTTGTTTACGGTCGCGAACTCTACAACTTCATCAAGCCGCGAAGAATCGGCGTTTACGGTCCAACACAAGTAGGAAAAACAACGCTTGACCAATTTATGCGCACTCCGGGTGAAATGGACGACATTGAGGAACGCACGATGCACGCGAAACGACTTTTTGGTGGTGGTTATGTGCTTCCGAAGGCTACGCGCAAGCGTATTCGCTGGAAAGGCGAGAAAAGAGTTGTTCATTCATCCGATATTGGCGGTCAACAGCGGTTTTGGAACCTGTGGATTGATGATATGGTAGACCGACAGGTAGAAATTGCAATTTTTATGACCGATACTCGTGTTTTGAAGGGCAACGGTGCGCAAGTTATTGATGCAATAGGCGGTTTTGAGTACCTCGTAGACGCGCTGATTGAAAAAAGGTGGAATTATCGCTCTTTGAAGTCAAGATTTCGCGGAAAACGCTACGCTCCGAAGCAGATTTGGCTTGTTGCGAACAAAGCGGACGAGTGGTGGGACGATAACGCAAACATTTTGTGGCAATCCAACCGTTTGCGAGAGCATAAAGTGTTTGATTCACACCGTCCAGCCATGCGGAGGCTTCAAAAAGCGGGTATTCCGTGTCGCGTTAGCATGATGGCGACCAAAATTGGCTGGAATGTTGAAAAAACGATGATTGAGATGTTAAGTTGGTGATAAAATGCTTGGAAATACACCCCAAAACGACCTATTACGCCTTGCCGCGCAGACACAAATGAGCCTTGCACAGATGCAACAACAGGCTACTGCACAGGCCGCAATGACCAATGTGAGCGACCACATTGAGGTTCCGCAGGTCAATTTTTACCCTTCACAGCATCCAAACCCCAAAAAAGCGCGTCGTAGAGACATAAAACAGGCGTACAGACTGCTAAAACCGACGAAAAGAAGCATTTTTTCGCCGCGAAGGTGGTTGTTCGGCGGTAAATACCGCTACAACACCAACACCATGCGTTGCGTTATTGATGGCGCGGATGTTGAACATTTGTTGCGTATGGCTGGCAACATTTACGAACAAATCGTTGATGAAGAAACCGGACAGTCGTTGTGGGACATTTACTTCAAAAATCCGGTCACAGGGGAGGTTGAAGCCTTTGTTGCGCGAGAAAATGTGACCAGCGGACGCAAAATGCGCGGAACCTATTGCCCCGAACACCTTCACCTCTATCATTTGCTTTGCAAGTGGGAAAAAGAAGAAGAGGCGGAGCAAGAAGCGAGCGGTGGAACACTCAAAGCCAAGTTGAAAAAGGGTGTTTCGGTTGTCGCTGTCCCCGTCAACAGCATCAAAAAGAAGGACAACACCCCTCCAATCCTTGCAAAATACGAACAATTTTTCGCGATGTTGAAGCAAGACAACATACCCATCACGCATTTCACCAATTCCGCGACGGGAATGAACGATTTGGTGATGATTGTTTTTGATATGCGTCAATTTCAAGCCGGAAACAACACAAAACTGCTTCATGACGCGCTGGCTATGCATCAAATCCAACAACAATCTTCGCCTCTCCCGCTACCGCAACAACAAAATGAGGGGAATGCTTGAGGTGAAATCATGGCGTGGTGGCAAAAGAATCAACAACCAACCCAAAACAACGGTAGTTTGAACCTTGGATTGCCGAACGGACAACAGCAAGTGCCTCAAATGGGAACCATGAGTGCAGGTGGTGGCTACAACCCCTACGCACCTCCACCTCCACCAACTGAAATGGACATCCTTTCCGCGATGATAACGACAAATCCGCTGATTGACAAGTGGCTGTCGGACAACAATGGTGCTAATTTGAACATGCTTATCGGCCTTATCAGCAATGTAGTCGCGGTTTCGGTGCATCAAATACTCGCAAACGCGAAAATCAAGGAAGGAGACGATGGATTTACCTTTGATTTCGGCGGGGTGCAAGGACTGCCAACTGCTGATAGCGTGACCATGACGCAAACGCAAATGTTGAACGCGGCTTCCAACAATGTTCAGCAAATGAACATGCAATTTCAGCAAATGGTTGCTATCGCGAATCAAAGTTCATTGCAAGGTATGCTGGACAGCGCGCTCGCTGACCCCGGCATGATGCAAAATGTCGGTGGTGGCCTTGGTGCGTTAGCGCGTGGTCTTGTCGGAGGTCGTTGAAATGGACATATCTTCACTCTACAACACAATCAGCGACATGACCAATTTGCGCAAATCCGTTGTTGTTGACATGATAATGGTGCAACTCATCTCGCTAACGCTGGGTTGCTTCATGTTGTTGGTGTTTTCCGGACCAAAAATGGACTCAAACACGCTCACTTGGATTATCGGCGCGCTCTTCATTTGTTTCAGCGCGACCGGTATCGTCTATCGCCGACTCGGACAGCAGGGTTGACCATTTTCCGACCGGACACACGCTGTTGAGCAGTATCGTTTTTGTTTTGATAAAACATCCACACAGTCCGCACCGGTCGTGATTTCGTTCCGGACAATCGCGACAAACTTTGAGTCGTCGTTCTCGTTCAGTAAGTGATGCTTTACGGTTGCCAACGATGTCCATTGCCGCACGAGAAAGGCTTTTTGCGGTCCCGATGGTGATAGGGACACCTGCAACTTTGGGTGCGCGCTGAAGTCTCTTTCTCATGGAAACACTCTTTTGCTACCGCTACTTGGTCTTTGCTATGGCGGAGCGTATCACGCGAGCATCCTGCAAGTTCTGCCAAGACCCCGACCGCGACAGTCTTGAAGAAATGATGACACACGGTATCATCACAGCAAAGCAGTTGGACAAGGACAAAGGTTGGCGTGAAGGGACGGCTGACCGTCATTTTAGAAATCACATGGGCGAATACCACATGGGTTCAAACAGCGAATGTGGTTTTTGTGTTTCAGTTAAGCGCGAAGAGTTGGAGATGGCGTACTTTAATGCCTCAATGACTGCCGAAGAAATTGCTTTGGACATTCAAATGCCCGAATCCAGCGTTTATCACCATCTCAAACATCACCTCAAACCCGTCGTGCAAAAGGGCGCGGCTGACCTCATCATCGTTGAAGCGGGTCAAGAAATGGATAGCCTACGAAACAATTTGGCTCGCATCAACGGTGAATTGGCACATTTTCTTGACGATGCCGACCGAAACGACCCGCAGTATGTGCGCAACATCGTTTCACTTCACAAAGAGGTACGCGAAACCGTCAAAGACATCATGCGTGTTCAAGAGCGCGCGGCGGGTAGCACCACAGAAACTATGAATGCACAAACAATCAACATTCTCAAAGTGGAGTTGGCAAAAGAAAGCCCCGAAGTGTGGGCTAAACTTCGCGGCAAACTGATGGGAGGCGAATAAATTGGTTGGTGGTCCGGAAGGTAGCACCGCTGGTATGCGTTTCAATCCGCGTGAGAGTGCGGAAGAGTTGCAAGGCGATTCGCAAGTCGGACGAGAAGACTCCGATGAGCGCGCACGACATGACGCGAAAAAGCGTGATGAGCAAGAAAAGCGTGCGCACAAACTGCAAGGTTTGCAACACATGAAAATCAAAATCCCGCAAAAAAGAACCGATGACGAAGAAGACAGTCAAGTGAAACAACAGACTGAACTCGCTCAAATGACGGGTCAAGTCGGTCAAAGCGAGGCCAACGCAGGTGCGAACCCTCGTGCGACCGGTTTAGGGACGAACATGATGCTCTCGTCAGCACCGTTCATTGACGAAGCGTTTGACATGATTCGTAAAAAAAGGGACAAGCCTCGTTATGATTCCGACAAACCACAGAAGACGACGACCGTTGAAACTGTCCGCGCTCGTGAACGCGCTAAAACCGGTAAAAGGCGAAGAGCGCGCAAAAACATCACAACCGAATCCATCAAGCGTAAGCGGCGCAAGAAAGGAAAAGGCACTCCAACGAAGGCGGGGAACATACGCGCGCCAGCCTTTGCCTCCACCTATGCCGCCGCTCGCGCTCCGTATGCCTCGTTCGGTGCTGGGTACACCTACCGACAACGAACAGCACCTATCCGTGTCGGTGGTGCTACCGGTCGTTCGCGAGCGAAACAAGCCTACGCTGACCCAAGACAGCGTGAAGCCGAGGCTATGCGACAACAACAGCGTCAAAGTCAGCCTACTCAAGACCTCACACCACCCATTCCCACCGTCACGCCGAAAGCGCGTTTACCAAGAGCGATTCGCGGTTCGCGTGATTCACGACCGCACAGCAAAGCGATGCGTCAGCCAAGAACAGCCAAAACTCCGGGCGGAAAAGCGTTGTCTGAAGCAACTTCGCTCGCTGGTGGGGCTGGCGGCATTGGTGCAAGCGATGCCATTCTTGCATCCGAAGAGTTCCTACGAAAGCGCGCACAGCGTGTCAAACTCACCAACCGCATTTCACCTCGCGACCGTATTGAGTATCGTCAACTCATTGACCAACTCAATCATCTGTTGCGCCGCATGATGCGTAAAGAAGACAAATCCATGCAAGGCGCGACCGAAGGCGCGACCGACAACGCGTCGGGCGGTTTGACATCGGCTCCAACGGGTGCGACGGAGACTGACCCCGATGACGACGCGACGCGCTGGGGCGCACATCCTTACGACCTCTATGTAAGGCGGGGTGGTCTTGGATGAGCGACCTTATCCTCAAAGGCAAGGGTGTTTGGTATCTCAACCCCGAAACCGGAGAGTTAGAAGACATGACCTTCCCTCCGAGCGATTCCGACCACGAAGACTTATCCCATTTTCATATTCACTCCAAAACCGGCAAGCCGTTTGAAGAATTGATTGAATCCGGTTTGCTTGGAATGTTTCCTATGGAGATTGCCGCACGAATCATGGCGCGAGAGTTGATGAAAGACGGCTACATAGGTGAAGGTGGAGTCCGAATGAAACCCTCGTCCGAGCAGTCGGCAACGCGATTAGCGCACACCATTTTCAACAACGCTACGAAGCGTTTCAACAAAATCAAGCGCGAAAACGGTGATGATTTTCACATTCTCCCAACACCCTTCAACGAAAGTGGTATGCTTCATCCGGACTACAAAAACAACCATTATGGCGGACATGAACACAAGCGCATTCCAACCGCTCAACGAAAAACGCGAACCACAGATGGTAAACTCATCAACAATCACGCACGAAACGAGACACACCCCGAACTTGGTCAACACCTTGAGTCCGCCGCTCTCCACGCCGCAAAAGAAATCCAAGAGGAAGCCGAGCGCATGGGTATGAGAACCAGCATTGGCGCGGGTCAGAATGTGATTGAACCACAACAAATCACCAATGGCGTGACGCAACGCTACACTTCCAACGACAAAGACCCGACTTCGCGCGACAACACAAAATATCCCTCTCATCACAAAGACTTGCACGCACAAAGTGCGGCATACGGTCGCATTTCACCGTTTGACATTGTGTCCATCCTTCCAAGTGATTTCTTCGCTCCTTCTACTTCCGGCGGTATGTCCAGCAAAATTATGCGTCAATTGCAAGAAGCAGGATACGACCAACCGACCGCTCGCTTAATGGCACGCGCACCCGTCAATCAACTGCTTTACGGTCGTGGTAAAGACGGTGCGGCTACGGGACTGCGCAAGGTCATGCGCAATTTACGCGAAGGTTTGCAAATTGATACCAACGATGAGATTCATGCTATGTTTCGCAATCATCGCGACCATGTTGCTCCGATGGTTGACGCTGGTAGCGACAGGGGGCGTCAAACCGCCGCTATTGAGATTTTAGCGATGTTGAAAACAGCCGAGCAATTGGGCGTGGACGCCAACCGATTTTCCGTCAGACCTTCCAACCAATCAATCGCCAACAGTTGGCGCGATGTTGCGCTTCAAGAGGGTGGTCAGTCGCTTGACATGGATGCATTGGGGTCGGTGGACGAAGGGCATTCCTTGCGTGGGAATGTGTCGCGGGACACAGACCATCGCTACGATGAGTTCCCAGCACATTTGAGTGGTGGTGCGCTTGGAGACGACCGACCTATTGCTCCCGTTATGCCGAAAGAACCGATGAGCGCGCCGCCAGCAATTGACACGACCCAAGAACCGATTGGCGATGACATGCCACCGCAAGCAGTAGCGAGCGAACCACCACCGTTTAATCCGTTTGGAACTCCGATTGATTTCGGTGATGAGTTTAAATTCTCCGATGATGACCCAATGGGCGTCATCGCGACCATCATGGAACGCGTGCAAATGCACGACGCTGGTGGTTCTTTGATTGTGAAATACGACCCGTTGAACGCATACGACATGCGACGATTGAGCAACGAAGTCGGTATATCCAGCACAACTGTTCGCGCGATTGCGATGTCGCTTGGTGATTGGGGTGTCATTGCGAAATCCTTTAACACTACGCACGATGTGGTTCGCGCTATCAAGAGGTCTTGCGGAGGCGCGCTAAATGGTTGAGAATTGGGAAATTGAATGGAACGACAGCATGCTCCAACATGGACAGGATATGGGGACGGTTGAGTTTCTTGTCGCGAAAGGTGGCAACCTTAGCGACATCAATTATGTCCTCTACGGCGTTCAAGACGACAGTTGGGAACCGATTATCAAAGCCGTTGCAACCCGCGATTATTCACACCCCGACATCATCCGCAAACAACTTGCTCAAGGTTTTGAAAATCAAGAGTTAGCGGAACAAGGTATGGGGCGCAACATTGCGCAAAACCTGCAAGCCATCGGCGCAGGTAAGCGTCTTGCCGAAGCGCAAGCCGCCAACCAACGCGGTAGAGCATTGGATTATGCGCGAACCGGACAATACGGTTCGGCTCTTGCCGCTGGTGCGAGAAACTTGTTTGGTGGTGGACAAAGACAAACCGGTCAACCCGGTATGCTCCGACGCATAGGACAAACCATGCGCGAACTTCCTCGTGCTTTCCGAGAGTTCGGTGAAGCAAAAGAGGAAAGAAAAACAGGTAAAGGAACGCGAAGCCGATACGAAGGCGCGCTCGCTGACACCGAAGCGCGACGACTAAGAGCGCGTTCACGGTATGTCCCCGGAAGTCAAGGGTTTGACGAAAACATGCAACGCTTTGAAGGTGAGCAAAACCGACGACTTACTGACGATTTCAATGTTGATATTCCAACAGACGCCAGCGGCCAACCAACGATGACTGCACAAGAGGCTATGGAGGCTAAAATTGCGCAAATTGGTGAGCAAGCGAAAACACCATTGAAGGGTAGACTACAACGAGCGCGAGAAGCGGCGGCTAAAAGACGCGCTCAACGACGCGGTGATGCATTCCGCCCCGACCGCGTAGCAGGTGCGGAACGGGAACGACCGATGGAAG
>VMHT01046299.1_pt1 | contig 13667 bp, 8 predicted proteins | sample 4693611 | NCBI WGS metagenome assembly VMHT01 (sample SAMN12280063, study PRJNA550983) | marine metagenome | isolation source: seawater sampled from same location over 5 years 0.02-0.2 micron viral filtrate | place: USA: collected off the coast of southern California halfway between the port... ... | reverse complement strand
TTTTCGCATTAAGTTTTTAATTTGCGAAATTTATTGTAAATATTGTGTATAAAAATATAAAGTATATATGAAAAAAATATATATGTACATTTCTTTTTTGCTACCACTCGAAGTGTGTAATTAAAAATCTATAATTTACTTTACTGGATTTTATTAATTGCTATAAAATTCTTTTACTTTTGGGTTTGCTATTATTTTAGTATAATCAAAACTTGTTAAAAATAAACCGGCTAATGATTTTACTCGCGATAATGCTACATATGTTTGTCCATATTCAAATATATTTTTTCCTATATCCATTATTGCACCATCTAATGTTAGTCCTTGTGCTTTATGAATTGTTATTGCCCAGGCATAAATTAATGGGATTTGTGATACACATACATTTCTATTTGTTTCCTACTTCCAAATATGAGGACCTATAATTATTGGATTATCTATATTATTAAATTTTACTAATGGTAATCCATTTTCAAAATTTACAATTATTCCCTGACTTCCATTTGCTATTTGATTTATACTATCTAAATCTATATTTGCAATACACATTACATGTGTTCCTATTTTTAATTCTATAATTTGTTCCGCCATAATATTATTTGCTAAAAATTCATAATCATGCTTTAAATGACTATTTGATGCTATCAATAAATCATTTAAACTATTTTCTAGCGAAATTCCCTTATCTTTAGAATTGGTTTTTAAATATTTAATATTATAAATATGTTTTTCTCTATCTTTTGGTAATTCGTTATATGATTTAATATTGATACTTTCTGTATCTCTTTTATATGGATTTATAATAGTTAATACTTTATCTTTTCTTATCTCTTCTAACTCTTCCATACCAAAAACTCGAGTTTCTAATAGAGCTTTTGTAGAATGTGTTATTCTGCCTTGTCTTACATATTTTAGAACTTTTAAAAACTCCTCTTCTTCTTGTCTAAAAATACTTTTTAAAAGAATCTGATTTTCTTTTGGAAAAAGTTGATTCCATATTTCATGTTCGAAGCAAAACATTGATGCTTCTTTATCTATATCATTACCATTTACAGGAGGTAATTGATAGAAATCTCCGGAGAATAATACTTGTAATCCACCAAACGGTAGATCTGGGGTTTTATATACTCTTCTTGCTATTTTATCTAAAATAAGTAAAACTTTTAATGACATCATACTTACTTCATCTATAATTAGACATTTTAAATTATACCAATTTTTCAATTTGTATTTTTTTTTTGTAAAAAGCTCTTCTAATATACTTTCAATTGACTTATTTACTAACCCCAAACCAGCAAAACGATGAAGCGTTGTTGCTCTGCAATTTAATAATATACTTGCGCAACCAGTTAAAGCACATACCTGGATTTTATCATTATTTTCTTCTGCATCTTGCACTATAGTTTTTATTAAAAATGTTTTTCCTGAACCTCCTGGACCTGTTAAAAATATATTTTCACCTTTTTTATATTTTTTAAAAACTAAACTTTGTTCATTATTTAAAATAGACATAAACAAAATTTTAATGTTTAATAAATAATATTTTTATCATTAGATTTCAATTTTATTATAAATATTCTATATAATTATATTAAATACTTTACATAATTTTATAGAATGGTGAAAATCAATCCTTATCTTTACCGTGCTTGCTCTGCTTCTTGTGGAGCTCTTTCTACACTTCCTATAGATATTATACAGACTAGTGTTCTAACCCAACGAAATGTAACTTTAAGGGTAAACGAACTACCCTTAATGTTAATTATGTCAAACCTTTTTGCTATACAGAATACTGTCTTTTCTTGTACTAACTGTATACCGAATATTTCTTTGAGAGCTATTCTTGCTAGTCTTTCTATATCTCCATTTGTTATTTTTATTCAAGCAAAAAAATATTATTATAGGTTTGGATTATCTCCAAATTATAAAAAATTTATATTTTGGACAACTCTTAGAGAGATTGTATTTTATATTACTATTTATAATTTGTATAAAAGTAATATATATTTATCTCAAATTTTAGCTCCTCTTTTCTCTAATATTATATCCTATTCTTTTAGAATTATTGCAATTAAGAAAAGTTATCTTGATATTGATATAACATACAAAAATATTTTATATGCAAGTATTCTTGAAATTATAAAATCTTCTATAGGAGATTCTATATCTCTATTCTTAATCTACAACTATAAATTTTCTCCGTTTAAAATATAACAATATCTCTCATCTTTTTACAAATCTATCAGATTTTCTACCCGAACAACTGCCTTGATTTTTAAAGCTCTTATCAACTCTTCATGATTATCTATAATCTCTCTACATCGTTCAAGTTCCTTCTTAAATTTACTCTCCTTATCATCCAATATATTCCTGAATTCTACTTTCTCTTGTCTCTTCTCCTTTTCCAATTGTTCAATTCTCTCTCGAAGTTCTTCTGGTGACTTTTCCTCTAGAGAGCTCCGTCGTGCGTTCATATCAGCCACATATTCTTGGTGTTGTTTCGAGTTAATATGCTTACTAATAAAATATGGATACTTGTTGTTCGGAACCTCATAGATACCTAGATTGTATCGTCCATTACAAAACTCGTTCAAATGTGATTTGCATAGACACATAAATCCCATTGGATAGTTTCGCCTAAGTTGTTGAGCAGTCTGATCTTCCAATGCGCCTGTGTTTGGATTTTTTGTGAGCTGGTACACACGATCACCCGTATAGTCAACAATAGCAGTCATAGTTTTTCTCTTTATTCAAGAGTTTTACTGATATAAAATTTTATACTAATTTTATATCAATTTTTTTTCTTCTATTGATTTTTCATATACTATACACAAGTACTAGATCGTTCTAGTATAATATTCTTACTATAAAATAATGGTTTTATTTTTATACTAAAAATAACACAATCTCTCATATTATCATATTCTGGTCTCCCAAAATCTACCTTTAATCTATTTAATGTATTTCTCAAATTATAACTTAATACTATCAAATCTCTATTATCATTTTTTAAATACTTTGCTGTTCCATTTTGATTTACTATTCCTTTTAATTTTATGGCTACTGTATTTTCTGATAGAACTTCTGAAAAGATTTCTTGCGTTCCTAATACTGGAATTGTAATTGTCTTTCCATATTGTCTTCCTATTGGAGGAAAAACATTTCCTATTAATCCATATACTAGTAACAAATTGATTAACATATTTTATATTATTAAGAATGTATCTTTATATTTAAATTAAAAAAATTTAAAGTTAATCTCTCAAGTTTTATTAATGCCTAAGAGAGAAACTGATAATTCTATTACAATAAATAATGAAAAAATTTTAAAGTTTTTTAACGAACATAAAAATCTAGATATTGAACAAACTTTTTTAACATTTATAGATATTATGGAAAAACTTAGTGATAGTCTTAATAATAGTATTAATAGTACAACTATCAACAGCCTTTTTGATAATATTAAATCTATGCAAGATAATCTAACTAATATTAATCTTAATATGAATAAACTTCAAAATGATATCTTAGCAAATTTTACTGTAAAACTTAATGAAATTAAGAGAGAATATGTTGAAGATTTAAAACTAATTCTCTCACAAAATGTTTCTGATAAAATTTCTCCTCTAATAAAAGAACATACACAATTATTAAATGAAAAAACTACATCTCTTATCAATACTGTTGTCCCTTCTAGTAATAAAGATCTACAGCTATCTCTTAGTAAATCAGTTGAAAGTATAAATGAAGCTATAAATAAAGACACTCAGCGTTTACTTGACAATAATATTAGTAGCGAGTCATTAAAAGAATTTATTAATAATGTTGAAGGTAAATTTACTAACATTATTTCTCAAAATCAAACTCTTTTTAATAATACTATTTCAGCAAGCGAAAAGAGAATTGATAGTAGAATTCGCGAAGTTAATGAAACAACTACGAGAGAATTGGGTAATATTCGCGAACTTTCTAATAATAGTAATAATACTTCTAAAGATCTTAATAATTCTCTCACAGATCTACTTAAAAAAATGGAAAATTCTTCTAGTAAAGGTAAAATTAGTGAAAATCTTCTTCTTGATATTCTACATAATCTTTATCCTTCTGCACAAATTGATAGTGTAGGACAGCAAAAAGAAACTGGCGATATTATGCTGATTAGAAATAATCGACCTAAAATTCTCGTTGAAAACAAAATTTGGAATAAAAATGTTGTACAAGAAGAAATTAAAAAATTTATTCATGATATTGAAACACAAAATTGTTGTGGTGTATTCCTTTCACAAAATTATGGTATTGCTGGAAAAGAAAATTTTGAAATTAATATTCATGATGGTAATGTATTAGTTTATGTACATGAAGTAAATAATGATCCAGAAAAAATTAAGATTGCTATTGATATTATCGATAATTTTTATGATAAATTAGAAGATTGTATTGATCAAACTACTGAAATTGATAGCATCAGTAAAGAAAAATTAACCGCTATCAATATAGAATTTCAATCTTTTGTACATTCTAAATTAGCACTTGTTAAAATTGCTAAAGAATTTAATCAAAAATTCTTAAAACAAATTGATGATCTTAAAATTCCTACGCTAGAGGAATACTTATCTAGTAAATATTCTACTAGTAGTAGTAAAATTACATGTGAATATTGTGGTTTTATTGCTAAAAATCACCAGGCTAAAAGTGCTCATATGAGAGGCTGTCAAGCAAAAAAAACACATCTAGCAAATAAATCAGATAAATCAGATAATAATATCATTACAATTGAATAAGATACTAGTTATTTTATATTTAAAACATAACTAGTATAGCAATCTAGAGTGATTTTACACACATTTGGAATAAGATTCTATTTACTAAATAGTAAACTAATGGACCAATTGTAGCTAGTACAAGATTCATTCCACCTACTAATTTATTTTTCTGCGACATAAGATTCATTACACCGATCACTACTCCTAAAACTAGAGAAATTAAAGAAAGAACTCCTAGAGCAAAAAATATATCACAATATTTTTTGTCTAAAGGACCCATATATCCAAAGAAATCGTTCTGCATTTTATATATATATTAGAATAAAAAAATTAATTATTTATATATATTTAATTAAATTATAAACTTAATATCATAATATTTATTTATTAGATATTACATTGCTAGAGGATACTCTTGAACATATGTTATATATCCATCTATTTCTGCATCTCTTGCTCCATCAGTACTCTCATTTATTATAAATATAGAATTCGTATTTGCATTACCAATAAAAAAATTTAATCTTACAATATCATTCATATTAGTTCCAGCATCAACAAATTTCCATTCATTTGCTGGAAAAGTTACGCGCACACCACCATTTGAATCAATAATTGATGTAGATGATGGAAAAAAATAAGTTTGTGCATTTCCAGAATTTGGATTGCCTATTCGATGTACCTTATCAAAGTCACTCGCACCTGTTCCTGATCTAATCTCTAAATCTACATATGCATTTGATCCCCATTGAAAAATATTTCCTGTTTGTGTTGGTCTTGGACAAAAAGGAGTATTTATATAAACACCCGTTATCCATATTTTTTTCATTAAATGTAAATATGAAGTAATTGGTCTATCTATTGTATGTGCTGTGCTAGATGATGTTGGCATTAACCCCAATCTAGCATAAGAAGCGGCCGGAGCAAAGTTATTAGAATATGGAAAATATGAATATCCATTATTTGTAATAGATGAACCCTTACTGAACCCTGTTAATCCGCCATACTGTGAATCCCCTGCTAAATCTCTTGAATACAAATGCATATATTGTTCATTTATTAGAATCTTAGATGAAATAGAATTTCCTACTGATGGTTTCCATATTAAACCATCTATTTGTTCTGTTGCACTTGAAGAATTACCTATATTATTTGCTATACCGATAGAATAATTTGATAATTGTGATGACATATTTGTTATTGAATCCCTTTGTAATTCTAATGGTAAACCGAATTTTGCTGTATTATTAGTATGTTCTACTTCAAAAAGTAATGAACCTCCACTACTTTCTACCAGTAAATGATTTGTTATAATACTACCTATATTTGAAATTCCATTTCCACTTAAATCTAAATCATCTTTCATATAAACCTTATTTAATATCATATCTGATGTATAATTTAATACGGATTGTCCTGGATTTCCTGCCGCTACTATACGTTCTGTTAAATCTATTCCTTCTATTGATGGATAGAATAATGTAAAATTAGAATAAGTTGAACCATCCCATAATGTATTACCTGTACCTGGATACCCCGATTGTGAATATCCTAATGGAGTATTATCTGCTGTAGGTGCACTCGGATTACTAAGATCACTAGTCCATCCAAAATAATTATTATTGTAATACAATTTAATTGTTATCTCACTTAATGTATAACTAGTAGATGAAGTATTTTGAGATATTTGTATCTGTAAGATTCCTCCATCATAAATACTCGCATATGCCATTCTAACCGCTTTAATATGTCTATTACTACTTAACCCATATGTAATATTTTTAACAACATCTAATGTTTGACCTTTTTTATAATGATGACTTGCTTCTAATCTTATAGTTTGATGTGAACCAGAATTATTACATGTTATCTCAAACAATCCATCTGCCCTCTGTGATTGATTAATCATATCCTGAAAACCTACTCGACCAATTGTTACCCAGTCTTCTTGTGAATTTGTTGTAGATAGATTATCTGTTGTAATACTATATTCTGAGTATCCATCAACTTTCAAATCTCTATATGGAGTACCCGAAGATGTTTGATGTTTTCTAAATGGTATTATTGTTTCACTTGGAAGTCTAGCTACATTATTTAAATAATCACTAAATGATAAATCAGATAATGTTGTTACTCCATTAACACTTAAATCTTGATTAATTGTTCCATTTCCATATACTATTAAATTTCCACTTAATTCTATATTACTATTACTATATATATCTCCACTTATTGATAAATTTTCATTTATGTATATTGGCGAATTTATATTTATTATATTTAATCCAGCATCTACAAAAAAAGCATGAGATGTATCCGTTGTTCCTACTGCAAAATCAATATCTTCACTATAATAATTTATTACTACTTCCCCCGATTGAAAAAAATTTGACACTTCTGTTAAACCTTTTACAATAATTGCATGTCCATTTGAAGATAAACTTGTACTTCCTATATACCATATATGCTCCGGTGTAGTTGTCGTGCATTGAAATCTCAAACCTTCTCCTGTAACACCTATATTATTTAATTCTAATCCCCCTCTATTTGCTGTTTGAAATAAATTTATATTACTATTACCCTTTTCTACACCTATAATTGTTGTCCCGCCAGATGATTGTCTTACTTTAAATGATGATAGTGTAGAATTTCCCATATTTACAAAAAGATCATCGCTTCCTATATCCATATTTAAATCATCAGTTATCCCATCGACATAAATATTTTTATATGTTGTTGTTCCTAGAAATGTTGTATTATTATCTTCAAACTTTAATTGAGGACCACCACTGCCTCTATTTATAATTGTAATACCATCATTACTACCTCCTGATAAATCAACTATAACTTTTCCTGAAAATAAAGAATTTCCACAAACATCTAAAGAAAATCCACCACTATTTGAAGGTTCGCCTTTTATATTAACATAACTATTTACTTCTAATGCACCTGATATATCTACTATTGTAGCTGATATATCTAAAACTCCACTTGGATCAGTACTTATTATATCTCCTTTAATATATTGATTTTCTAGTAAAATAAGATCTTTATTTACTTGAAATGAATTGTCAATTATTTCATATAGACTTGTTATCGCATATGGTCCTCCACCAATTAAATTAAGACTTACGTCAACATGTGATGTATAAGTTGGACCAACAGGTAATTCTAACAAATCTTTAAGTATCCAATTAATATTATTAGAAAGAGGAGCGCTATAATTTTGACTATTATTTGATAATACAATTTTTATATAGTCCACTTGTGTACCACCAGCATATAAAAAATCGGTACATAAAAAATAATCATTTCCATCATCTACAATATATAAATTACTACAACCATTTAAAAAGTCACTATTTGTGTTAGATATAACTTTAATAAATGGTGATTTATTATCTATAACTCCAGCAATAAAATGAATTATTTGTTCATAATTTGGTATTGTTAATTGCATAGTAAAATAACCTGTTGTTATAGCATATGTTTTTACAACGCTCGCAATAATTAATGATGCAAATGTTGCCTGTGGTAATAAAGGTGGTAACATAAAAGGATTTAATGTAACTTCTTGTATTAAATTTGTATTTGAAACTATTACATCTCCTGCATTATAATATATATCATTTCCTATTAATGTCCAAAGATTTCCAGATACACCATTTACTATACTTTGAACTTGTCCCCAACTAGGAACCCCTGAATTATCTGTAGCATCTGCTATATAGGTTATCTGTCCTCCATTCATGCTTATATCTCCTAATGCAGCTATATCTCCTGTCACTTTTAATTGTGCATCTATTAATGTATCAAGTGTTGTTGCTTTATTTCCTGTTACCATTCCTCCTGGATTAAATTGTAAATTTATTTGCGCAATTGTTTGATCTAAACCGATTAACGGCGTTGATGTTAATTCCCAATAACCTATATTAGTTCCATCTGATGGATTTCCTTTTCTCTTATTTTGATAAACTCTTACAAATATTCTTGACGGATTTGTAGTATATCCTCTATTTATATATAAATTTGCGCCAGCATAATAAGAACTCCCTGAAATATCTATTCGTATATCATATATTCGTTGTCCATAATAATTATTTGAAATAACATCTATAAAATTTCCTCTAGAATAACTTGAACCTGCTCTGAATACAATTGTTTGTCGTAAGCCACTTGTATCATCATCTAAAACAAATAAACCATTTGCTGTTTCTCCTGCTGGACCAGGATCTATTTTAGCTATACAAAACCATTCTGTATTACCAACTCCCATTACACTTCCACTTATATCATTACTAAAATTTTTATAGTCTACAAATCGTGTTCCATCTATACTTTCAATTATGCCATCTACATATAAATTACCATCTATATTTACATCTCCACTAATATCTAGATAACCATCTATATTTATATCTCCACTAATATCTAGATCACCATCTATATTTACATCTCCACTAATATCTAGATCACCATCTATATTTACATCTCCACTAATATCTACATTTCCACTTACTTCTAATGTATTATTTATATGTGTTATGCAACTTGTATCTACATACAATGCATCCATTCTATTTATATTACTCTTTCCACAACCGATTACAAATATTACATTTTGGCTTATATCATTATAATGACCTGTTGCATGTCCGCCACTAGTATCTATAATTGTACCAAATCCTTCAGCATGAGCATATGATCCTAATGAACCTATTCTATTAAAACCTCCTTCAACATGAGCTGGAAATTGCGTTACTTCTATTAAATTACCCGTTCCTTCTATATGACTTCCTGTTCCCAAAGGAATATTATTAGATATACCTTCTGCATGACAATGTGCAGAATTTTCTCCAATATTATTGTTAAAACCTTCTGCATGACAATAAGTTCCTGAAATATCATTTCTTAATCCTTCCGCATGTGAACCTATACCTACCAAATTAATTATATTTCCAGAACCTTCTGAGTGACCAATTGTACTATTTACTATGTTACCTCTTCCTTCTACATGACAATATTGTCCTATTGCAGAATTATCTACTCCTTCAGAATGTGAACCTACTCCGCTTGCAATTGTTCTATCTCCTTCTGCATGTGAATAATCACCTGAAGCAGTTGTTAATGTGCCTTCTGCATGCGAAGCTATACTAAATACTTGATTTCCAGAACCTTCTATATGTGAATATAATGCAGATATATCTATTGTATTATTATATCCCTCTGCATGACTAAATGAACCTCTTATTGTATTGCTAGCTCCCTCTGCATGTGATGATTCTGCACTAATAATATTATTTCCTGAACCTTCTATATGACTGTATAAAGAATTACTACTTACTATGTTATTTCTACCTTCTGCATGAACATATGAACTATTACTATCTATTAAATTATCATGACCTTCTATATGACTCCAATTAGATGTCCCCTGTATTACATTACTTCTACCTTCAGCATGAGAAAATAATGTATAAATTTCATTAGAATCTCCTTCTGCATGTGAATAATGTCCTACCCCAGAATTTGAAAAATACGGTCCTATTTTACATGCATTACCTTCAACGTGTGCATAATCTCCACCTACCCATGTTCTATATCCTTCAGCATGACTGCATTCTCCGCTGACTCCTTGATAGCCTGTAATATTCGGAGGATCAAAAAATCCTTGTATCAAACTTCCTGACATAAAAGTATTTCCAGATATTGTTAATATTATTTGGGGGTCATTTATACTATTAAATGAAGGATCACCTGTATGATCTACAGCACTTCCATCTAATATTGGTAAATTATCATAACCTATATACATTTTATCTCGATTATAAGTATAATAAGTTCTAACTACTTCATTTCCACATAAATCATAATTTGTTCCTGAAATATCAACATAACCATCTGGTAGAATCATTCTATTAAGTTTATCAATTGACGTTTCTATTTCTGTTAAATCTGGTGCGCCTGTATTTGTAATTATAACACGATTATTTCCTGTAAATGATAAATCAAATCCAGAATCTGTATCTAAAAATATCTCTGATATATCTTGTATGGGTCCATAATTATTATTACTAAAATCGCTTACCCCAATTGTTCCTGAACCACCTCCTCCACCGCCTCCACCTGCTCCATATGTACCTGTATATCTATAAAATGATAATTTTGGTGCTTTTGTATAATCTTGTATTCCACCAGAAGTTATATCTTGAATATTATTACTGTTTAAAACTGTTGTTGTTGCATAAAATTGAATTAAACCATTTGCTGAATTTTGTATCCAATATAATGGTGTATTATTTGGAGCTCCAACATTCACAAAATTCGTTGAAGGAGGTGTTGCAAAATTTCTCTTTACAATTGGTAAATATGTTGGATCTAACACATTTATATCATCAAACTTAAATGGTATCATACCTCTTAATAAATTATTACTTTGATTTGTTAATGGATTTGCTGATGGATCTATATATTTAAACCATACTTGAGATGCAGCACCTGGTACAGGATCTAGTGGAATATTTTTAAAAAATGTTAATTGTGGATAACCATATGCAGCCAAATTAAAACTACTATCACTTGCTATATTATTGCATATATCTAACGCTGATATTCTAAGATTACTTGGTAAACTTAGAGGAACTTCTTGATTTTGTATTTCACTATTAAAAACATAATTTATATTTTTCAAAGGTTCATTTGTAAAATTAGAATTTTCTGGTAATAATGCATTTGCTGTACCTATAAATTGTCTAAAAAGTAAATTTGTTTTTCTATTATTATTCAGCAATGACATAATATATATTATTCAAATATATATTATATTATGTATTAACCAAAACTAATCTGTATAGATGTTATTTTTTTTGTACTGTTATATGGTAAATTTATTCTAAAATAATGCCTTACTGTATTTCCTCCTGTGTTTTGATTAATTGTTTCTACAAAATAATCTGTTAAATAATTTCTTCCATTCATAAAAGCTGGTGCTCCATTTCCTGTTTTTGCAGCTGGAGCCCCCGCAAATTGATTACTCTTTTGTACATCTCTCCATCCTGTAAAATATGCATTTCCGCCACTTGTTAAAGGATATGGGGCACTACCAGAACCAGTATATTCTTCTAATACTTGTAAAAAATAATCACTTCCTAAAACTAGTGTAGTCGACCCATCCTTTATTAGTATTTTTACATGATTTGTTCCTCCTAGTCCAGTGTCTATAGGATTATCTGTTCTTATTACCATAGTTTTTGCATTTGTTGTTGTTTGCCATGTAGGCTGACTACTTGTACCATCATAATATATATTTACACTTGAATCTATATAGCTAATAGTACCTATTGTAAATCCCGATGTTGTATATAATGAATAATCTTCTTGATTAACTGGAGTGTTAGGGTCCTCATAATATTGTGTATAATCTATAAATGGATTATCTGTTGTTCCACCACCACCTTGTCCTGCTCTGAATGCACCATTAGCCCACATCATCATATTACTTGTTATTGCATTTTGATGGCTGTATACTACAAATGGATCTGTTGTACCACCACCATTTACTGTTGGATATAAACCCGGTCCTACATTCATAAATTCGGTTGAAAATGATATATTACCACTTCCTGATGTCCAAGTTCCTGGCGGATTACTACTTGTATTTACCCATGTATAATCCCACCATAAAGGGTTACCATTAAAACTTATATCTAAATTGTTTGCTGTTAAAGGCGAAGAAAGAGTAACATTATTTATATATTCTCCTGTTATGTAAAATTGTGGCGTAAAATTTCTATCTCTTGAATAATAATAAGCCGATGCCTGAATATCACTCTTTGTTATTTGTAAATTTTCATTTAGATTAACTGTAGGTGGATTTGTATTTAGCCAAGCCTCTGAATAATTGTCAAATTGATTTCCTGAGGCACCAGAATTAGAACTAGCATATAATAAATCCCCTGTCATAATTGTATTACTTGGCCTCCATGTTGTATAAAGATTTGATAATAATCCTGTAACTGTAAAAGATGCTACTACATTATTTTGTGGTCTACCTAAACCAAAAAAATCACTTGTTAATACAGGTAATGGATTAGTTTTTGTATAATTAGTTAATGTAACCGATTGCGTATATACTTCTCCTATTCTTAAATCATAAGTTAAACTTTGATTAGATTGATTACCTGCAAAATCCTGAGTTAATGTTATCTCCCAATCATTATACGAATTATTTGATATATCTGGATAATTTGTAAGATTTATATTTTTTACTATTATATTTGATACATCTACTCCTAAATACCACCCTCTTAACCTATAAGCTTCTGTTGTTGTACCACCTGGAAATTGTGTAGCATCTTTACTTTCTGATATACCTATTTCAAAATAATTATTTGTTACTGCATCTGCTGTATCACCACCTACAAATCCTACTCTATATAGTGTTTGTAATGTCGTGGGAACACCTGAATCACTTGATAATAAAAATCTACACATATCATTGCCACATAAATCTATTCCCAAATCATTTAATTCATTAATATTTCGCTTATTTATCAGTTCATATGTTAATGAACTGTTTTCTAATTTATATACTGAATTTTGACTAAAAAAATAAATATTTGTCATAAGTGTATTTGAATTTTTCGGATACGCATTTGCCACTATTGCAGAATTACCAGAAACTAAACCATTTGTTAAATCTGTATTTGTAAAAAAAGTGTTTTGTCCTGAACCTGATAACATTTGTGTATATACTGTAGATACTTCTAATCTGGTTGGTGGATCTATTATTACACTAGGATATGGTGTAGGCGTTGGATATTGATCAGAATATACATTAAAACTTAAATCTGAACTCAATTTCATAAAATATTCTGATAGATAATACTCAAAACCTGGAAATAT
>VMHT01014095.1_pt1 | contig 13667 bp, 13 predicted proteins | sample 4693611 | NCBI WGS metagenome assembly VMHT01 (sample SAMN12280063, study PRJNA550983) | marine metagenome | isolation source: seawater sampled from same location over 5 years 0.02-0.2 micron viral filtrate | place: USA: collected off the coast of southern California halfway between the port... ... | reverse complement strand
CCCCTCAATCTGACCAAAGGTCATGAGGGCATGCTGGGCAACCTGGCTGCTTACACCAGCCTGTCTTACGAAAACGAAACCGGCGCTGTCATTCCTTTTGGCCACGCTGTGCTGTTGAACACTGCAGGTACTGCTGACCTGTCCGCCAAGCTTCCTGCTGGTGCTTCTGCCACTGGCGTTGTGGGTGTGACTCTGGACAGCAACACCTTTGAGGTGAACGCTGATGCCAAGACCGCTGATGGTCGTGTTGGCTATCCCGCGAAGGTCGTGACTAACGTCCTCAGCTCTGGGATCGTGTATGTGTATTCCAAGGATGCCATTGCCGTTGGTGATGCCGTTCGGATTTACCACACTGATGGTGCTTCTGCTGCGTCTGATGGTTCATACAAGGGCCGCTTCGGCAAGACCGCTGTCTCAGGAAAAACCTTCAACGTGACTGCTGGCGCTCGCTGGTTGAGCAGCTGTGCTGCTGGTGGCATCGCTCTGCTCGAGATTGATATCCCGACCCTGACTGTTTCCGCCGATTCTTGATAACCAGGAGCTATTACTATGTCTGACATTCGCAACGATGAGGTCGGTATTTTTCTCGCAAGAGAATTAGAAACGATCCTCGCCCGTACTTTTACGACTGAGTACGCTGATATCGTGTACAGCTCTGTACTCCCCATCTCACAAGAGGTGTCGGAGGGTTCAGATGCTTACACATATCGGATCTTCGATGCACAGGGCAAGATGGGCATTATTCAGGACAAAGGTTCTGATCTGCCCCGCGCCGACGTGCTGCGTAAGGAAGTGACCAACAAGGTCGTTTCACTGGGTGCAAGCTTCGGCTATTCCATCCAGGAAGTCCGTGCTGCCGCCCAAGTGCCCGGCATGAACCTTGAGGCCCGTCGCGCTTCTGCAGTGCGTCGTGCATACGAGGAAAAGGTACAAGAAATCGCCTTCTTCGGCGACTCCAGCACTGGCTTGGAGGGTCTTCTGACCAATTCCAACGTGGACAAGATTGTCCCGAACAAGTGGTTTGACAATGCCACCGTTGATGAGTACCTGGAGATCCTCAATGAGGGTCCAACTCGCATCATCGACAACAGCAACATGAAGGAGCAACCAGACACCATGCTGCTTCCTCAATCTGTATATAGGGTTCTCTCGACTACTGCCCGTTCGAGCACCTCTGATACGACCGTATTGGAGTATTTCCTGCGGACCAATCCTTATATCACTGCGATTGAACCCCTGAACGAACTGGACGCTTCTAAGTCCTCTTTGTCTAAAGATCGGATTGTTTGCTACACCCGCTCTCCTGAGAAAGTGCAGCTGCATCTGCCCAAGACTCTTGAGTACCTCCCGCCCGTCCGCAACGGTCTGGAATTCACCGTAGCTTCTCACGCCCGCGTGGGTGGTGTGGCTCTGTACTATCCGAAGTCCGCTATCTTCATTGAGAAGGCCTGATTCACTTTTTACACCTTTAATTTCAGATCATGCTTGTTTATTACAATCCTGAATTAGAAAATCCACCGCGTGACAAAGAAGTCAGTCTTGGCTTCTCATTCATCGGTAAAAAATCCGGCAGCACAGAATATGTCCAAATCAAGAGCGGTGTCAATCGTGACATTGATGCCGCTTCTTGGGACATGATCAAGAAGATGCCATTGGTTCCTGATCTACTATCGATCGGAGCCCTACGAGTGGAAGAGGATGTTGTCGAGGTTGCACTCGATGCTCCCGCCACTGGAGGCATCAGTTCAAAGCCTGTCAAAGACGCCCTGGCATTAATCGGCAGGACATTTGACATGGATCTACTCAAGGAGTGGGATCGAGCTGAGAACCGGGTCAGGATTAAGAACGCGATTCAAAAACGGATTAAAGCAATCACTGAAGGCGAAGGCTAATGGCTGTCAGCGTGACCACTTTCTTATCAAGGTTCCCTGAATTTGAGAATCTTGAAACGTATGTGGTCACGGCAACCATTGAGGAAGCCGAGCGTCAAAACGACGCCACGGTATGGGGCGATCTGCATGATGATGCGGTCAACTACATGACTGCACATCTGCTGTCTTCCAGGACGCAGGCCATCGGTCAGCAGATCGGTGTCAGTTCAAACGTCCGTGTCCAGCGGTATGTGGGTGTCAGCGGTTATACGTTGGCCGACACAACTTATGGCGCGACGTATTTATATCTTAGGGACGGGCTACCAAATCTGACGGGGTTCAGCTTCTGATGGGTATCTACGCACCATTTGATAACGCCACATTGGTTTTCAAGGTCTATAACGGCTTCACAACGGATGAAACCACGGGCAACCGCATCCAGCAGGACCGTGAGCAGACCTATGTGTGCAACATCCAGCTAAGCCCAAAGTTCAGCGAAAACCGTGAAGGCCTGAATAAGGTCGACACGTTGTGTGAGGGGCATTTACTAAACCCCGCGGTCTTTGACACCAAGATCAAAGCTGGCATGACTGCTACAGCCACCATCAATGGTGTGACTGGCAAGTTCCGCTTATTGGATCTGGGCAGCAATCTATTGCCATTTGCCCGGAGCAGTCAATTCCAAGAATTCAGAGGGGAATTTGAACAAATCGGTGCAGCGGGGTAAGAATGGCATCCAATGTCAAAGACGACTTCCAGGATTTTGCAGATCGGGCTCTGCGCGTACCGGGTATTTTTGCGAAGGATCTAGCAGATAAGTTCAACAACCAGTTTCAGCGGGAACTTAGTGCTGTCAAATGGGACTGGCCAAGAAAAACGCCTCGGGTCAACGGCTCTGTAGTGACATCCCCCAGGGACATCGTCGACACTGGTTCTTTAAAGAGAAGTCAAAGCGTCGAAAAGGTCAAGGAGTCTGCCGTCGAGGCTGAATATCTGTGGACATGGACGGGTGAACCAGAGGATCCTTATGCCGAGTATGTGCATAACGGAGTGCAATTAAAAAATGGTACATCTCTGCCTGGTAGACCTTGGACTGTCACTGCTGAACGTGTTATAAAGCCTGACAAAATCATTGAAGATATACTTAAAGGAGAGATCTAAATGGCTACTGTATCTCAAGTACGCAGTCTTATAGACTCTGCTATCGGCGCACAATTAGGTACTTACAATTTACCTGATGGTTCGCAGGTCAATCCCGCACTTTGGGTTCGGGGTTCACAGCAAGTTCCGAAAGACTGGACTATCACTGGCACCGAATGTGTTATTGATGAAGTACCAGCCGTAACGAACACTCCAACACTATCAAACGCAGTTTTCTTAACTCAATCTTGGACAATAACTTTAACTAGTTATGACACAAGTGCAACTTTAGATAGTGTTCGATCGCTACTTTTTCAGTACTTACCAGACATCACAAGTTCGGTCCATACTGCACAAACCGACGTGGCGTTTGAGTCACTGAAAATTACTTTCCCCGATTATCTCATTCTTCAGGAGCAACACTAAAGATGGCACAACTTCCAGGCGGTGCATTTATCAAAGGGCGGGATCGGCTCGTCCGTATCGTGTCAACGGGTGGAGCCCGTAAAGCACCTGCATCACCCGCCGCTGGTGTAAATGGCACGTATGCAACCCCAACTGGACTGACCATGCGTCCATTGAAGGGTCTGATTTCTGCGGAATTTACCCCTGTGGTCAACACCCAGGAATTCTTCCTGCTGGGCGACGACGGTTTCCGTGATGCTGTTGGCGTATCTCAAGCCGGTGATTTGGCTTGTACAGCATTCTTCACCCGTGAATTGACCACAGCCGGTGCAGTTGATACCACAGCACTGACTTTGGACGAAGACTTGGCGACCATCATGAACGCCACCCACAGCCTGGACAATGAAATCTATGTCGAGGTTTTGACCTTCCTGGGTCAACAGGGTTCTAACTTCATGTATGACACCAAGGCCTTTAATGCTGGTGTGGCTGACCTGAGTGAGACTGCTCCTGCTGATGGTTTGATCGAACTGTCATGGACATTCCAGTCACGCGGTGAAGTGTTTGTCGGTATTTTGGATGCAGGCACATCACAGCTGAACGTCTACGGTGCAGACTGATCTGTTGGTTTCAGAGGACAAGCGTTCTTATTTCTTGAATTGCAGGAAGAAGGGCGAACTACTAGAGGTTGGGGCGGTTTATATCGCCCCTTTTGCCTGTTCGCCTATGAAACTGAGTGATGGAAAAGGTGTTAATTTTACAGTGGAAATATCAGAAAAGCAGGTGAAGCAACCGATAGAGGTTGTGGCTGCCGATACGTCTTTTTACATCATCAAATGAGCAAGTATTCAAACGTTTTCTTTGGCCAAAAGAAGTATCACAGCATTCCGCCCTTCAGATTTCCGATCTACAACGACCTAGTAGCGGGAGAGGTCGAGGGCATCGAGGAGATTAGCCGTGATCAAGCCAAAAACACATATTCCCTATTGAAGATCGCGAAGTCTATTGCTGAAGCCAAGCAGATCCCTGTCCAGGAAGCCTTGGACATGCTGAGCGATGCAGACAGCAACCAGGAGATCCTGTACGACTATGTGGATGAACTGGCTGACATCCAGGTCCAGGGTCAATCTTTGAGCGAGCAAAAAATTCAAACCGTATCGCTGATCATGCGATATCGAGCTGAGTACAAGGAGAAGAAGCTATGGGTTACGACACCCGACTGGGAGGTTGACGACACCAGAGCGATGCCAGGGAAGCTACTGGATCAGATCTATGAGTATGTGGATTGGGAGCGTAATGGCTGGCCCCAGGACAAACCTGAAGAGGCGGAGGAAGATCAGGGAAACTAACTCTCGAGGTTGTTGGAAGTCGCATCTCAATGCTGCGTGAATACTTAGCAACCTCGAAGCTGGATCTATTAAATCTGTATAACGAGTTTAAGGCAACACCTGCAGGTCAGGAGTTCAATCGGTTTGAATTTTTACGGCTGCCAATTTTGACTGTTTATGAGGTGGTGCGTCTATCTACTGAGAGGGACAAACGGTTTGCCAATATAAATTCAATTACCACCAGCCGTATGGTTGGTGTGATTTTATCCATCGCCCAAAGCTTTAGCAATAAAAAGAACAAGCCGATCGACTTGGGTCAATTCTTGCCATTCCCTATGGACGAGAGTCAAAGCGCAGTTGCTGTGCAGACACAGCAGGTTTATAAGAAGTTAGTTGCACAGCGAAAATTGCCTTTAGCCGTTGTTGCTGGTCTTAGCAAGATTATTAACACATAAGCGATAAACTTAGATTACGGAGGTACAGTTGTGGCTCAAGGTAGTTTTCAATATAGGCTGACAGTTGATAGCCGTCAGTACAAAAGAGAGCTGTCAGAGGCTAGCAAACTTGCTGGAAATCTAGCGTCTAGTTTAGACAAGAGTGTCAAGAGTCAGAAAACCAACCTTGATGCTCTAAGGGACAAGATATCTAAAACCAATAGGGAGTTTGTTCAGCTTAATTTCTTAGCCAGGAGTACGCCGAGTGGGGAGCTGTTTAAGACTGCTGCCGACAATATATCAAGGCTAAATATCAAGCTTAAGGAGACCCAGGCAAACTTATCTGACAGTGAAAAAGACGCTAAAAGCTTTGAGCGGGCGCTAGGTCGTTTGTCAAAGCTTGATCCCTCTCAGATTAGAAGAGCCCAGGTCATGGCTGACCCTGACAGAGCCGCTGGAGATTTAAGCAAACAAAACAGAAGAAACAAGGCTACTTTACTGACACTTAATAAAGTTTCTGAGCAGCTCCGAACTGCGACGGTGGAGCAAAAAAGACTGAATCAAGCTGGGCTTGATACAGCACGGGTTGATTTAGAGATTGCCAAGCTTGTTGATACCCATGCTCGACTTAATACTGCTTTAGACCGTGGAGTCAAGTCAGCAGGACGCCTGGAAGCGGAACTCCAAGACGTAGCCCGTCAGCAGAAAATACTTGGCTCAACTCAATACAATGCTCCGATTGGACCTGCAGCACCTCAGCGAGGTTTTGGTGGAAATACAGGTCGCCGAGCAGCTGTAGGGGGTTTTTTTCGTGCGGGCCTTGCACAAAGAGGTGGTTTAGCAGGCGCGGCCGTATCAGGCGGTGCTGCGGGTGCCGCAGCAGTTGGTGCCAGCGCGGTCATCGAGGCGTTTGGGCGACTGACCCAAGCCACTGCCGCCTATGCCAATGGTGCAGCGCAAGCAGCTGCCCAGACCCGAAAGCTGGAGTTAGCACTTCAGGGCACCTTAGGTGCAGAGGAAGCGACTGAAGGATTCAAGACAATCCAGGGAGTTGTAGAGGACTTCAATGTCCCGTTTAATACAGCTGCCAAACAATTTACTAGATTTTCTGCAGCTGCAAAAGCGTCGGGAGTTTCTACTGAAGAGATTGAAAATTCATTCCGTGGGTTGATAGCGGCCAACAAAGCTTTGGGTGGTTCGCAAGATCAAGCGAACGGAATCTTACTTGCTGCTACACAAGTTTTCAGTAAAGGTAAGGTGGCAGCTGAAGAGCTCAGGGGGCAAATCGGGGAGCGCTTAAGTGGCAGTGTGGCGCTATTCGCCAAGTCGATGGGTGTGACGACGGCAAAGCTAGATAAGCTTTTAGAGCAGGGTGTGGTATCAGTGGCGGACTTCGTTAAGTTCGCTGGAGAGGAGCTTTTAACGTTTGAAAAAAGCGCCGAAAAGATCAGTGATTCCCCAGCAGAAGCCGGAGCACGACTGGCAGTTCAGCTTGAGGAGCTGCAACGGAATATCGGTAATATCCTCGGTCCTATAGGCGCTGAATTCCAGAAGGTGTTTGGTGAAATCGTCACCATCATCAACAAAGCAATTAAGGCACTAAATAACTTCTTGGGACTTGGCACAGAGGGTGCCCTTGCAAAGGTCGAACGTGATCTAGAGGATGCAGAACAACGTGTGCTCGATAACCTCAGTGGCAACACTGATGACAAAGGTGATTTCCGCCGGGTATCAAGACTTGGCCAGGCCCGGGCTGATGTTCTAAGGCTGAGGGAAGACCGGCAGAAGTTACTGGGCCAGCAAGAAGGGACGATCGAGAAGGGCGACCTAGTTACCAGCGATATCCTCAAGGAGAATCGCAAGGGCAAGGGCAAGGGAACTGCGGTCGACCCAGCAGTGGAGGCCGCCCGTGTTGCCAAGATTCGTGCAGCAAATGCCCGTCGCCTTGCGGAGGCCACTTCTAAGCAAGCCTTGGCATTCGAGGAGCAGCGAGCAGCACTGGGTCGCCGTTTAGATCAGGAGCGTCAACAACTGGTGCTTGCAAACCTGAGTGGAGTGGCACGAGCACAGCAGCAGATCAACAACGCCTATCAAACGCAGAACGCAGCAATCCAGGCTCAAGCAGAACAGCTAGATCGAGCCGTCACAGAGGCCCAGAACAAGCTGGACGCCGCCAAGGCCGAATTATTGACTGCCGGTACTGACACTGACAAAGCACGCCTAGAGGGCCGTATAGCGGTCTTAGAAGCAGCTCTACAAGGCGCTGGTGACCGCCGCGATCAATTTGCGGATGTCCGACCACAACTGGAGCAGAACGCTGCTGAAACGGCTGTAGCTGCATCCACGCAATCCTTCAGGGACCGTGCGGAGGCCGCCAATTTAGAGGCCCAGGCATTGCAGGAGCGCAATCGTCTGATGATGGAGGGCTTCACACCAGAGCAGATCGAGACGCAACTGAAGCTGTCAGAGATCAACAGACAGGAAGCAGAACAACTAAGCCAACTGAACCCTGCGATTGAAGAGCAGGCCCGTCAGATGGATGCAGTGAAGGACGCTGCAAATGCAGCAAGAGAAGCAATCGAGGGTTTAGCTCGTCAACAAACCGAGCTAGCGAAGACCACCAGAGCATTCAAGTTGATGGGGGATGTAGCCAACACGGTGGGATCTGCCATCAGCGTTGCGTTTACGCAGGGCTTTGCTGACATCGTCACTGGGTCTAAGACCGTCAACGAGGTATTGGGAAATCTGTTCCAGTCGATCGGTCAAAGCTTCTTGCAGATGGCCGCAAAGATCATTCAAGAAATGATCACGATGTTCCTGCTGCAGAGTTTGCTGAAGGTGTTCGGTTCTGCTGCTAGTGCGGGTAGCAGTGCCGCACCTGCTGCACCAGCAAGCAAATACGGAAGTGCCGGTAATCTGGCAGGACCTACCGGTGATTTTGGGTTAGGTAGTGGACCTTCGATGGCTATCCCATCCCACATGCAGAACCCTCAGTTGGTTTCTGGTTTCGCAAATGGGGGTCTGGTAACCAAACCAACGTTGGGTCTGGTGGGCGAGGGCAAATACAACGAAGCGATCGTGCCATTACCTGATGGCCGATCAATCCCGGTGGATTTCAGAGGCGGTGATGATCGTCTCAGTAAAATGATGGGCAAGGGTCAAAGTGGTGTTGCAGCACCACAAATGAACTTCACGTTCGAGACAACAAATATTGGCGGCACCGAGTATGTCAGCCGAGAGCAACTCGAATCTGCAATGGCTGTGACCCGTAAACAAGCGGCTAACGATGGTGCAAAACGAGGCATGAGTATGACTTTGGATAAGATGCAAAACAGCCCCCGTACTCGTTCACGTATTGGTATCTAGTAATGGCAGCCTTTCCAAAAATTAATCCTAGTTCTAGAACCTTTACGATGGGTGACTATCCATCCAAGGCGTATACGACCTTATCAGGAGCAGTTTTTCGTCGTAGCTTTGGTAACAAGGCTTCGGGTTACAAATTGACATTGGAGTTCAAGAATATTGGTGATGAAACAGAGTTACGCGCAGGCAGCGGAACAGTCAAAGTAATTTTGGATCACTACAACGGTCAGGATGGTACTTTTGAATCCTTTACATTGCCCCATCCGGTTTTCAAAGGGTTTGCAACTACTACAGGTTCGGCTACTGACGCTCGCAACTTAATCAGGCAACCAGCCAATATTAAATGGCGTTATGAACAGCCCCCGACCGTAACTCAAGTTATAAATCAGATCAGCACTGTAACAATTAATTTAGTTGGGGAAATTGAGGTATGAGCGTCACTATACGTGTTTGCCAGTTTATGGAGCTGACTGTCAATAATACGAATAACGACAGAACTACTGAGTATCTGTTTCAGAATTACTTCTTAAATACGACCTTTACTACCAGCTTTGAGGGGGTATCAAAGACTTATAAATTTGCACCATTTCAGGTTCAAGGTACTGTATCAAGCCTGAGTGGTGATAACGACCAAATTCAGATACTGTTCCCATCAAATGCAGTTGCTGTGAATTTAGTTGAAGCCGGACAAGGCAACCGTCAAAGCTTTTTGAAATTGTTTACCCGTTACGTGAATGAAAACGGAGCACTATTAGACGGCGGTCCGAACGAGTTTTATATGGGTTTGGGTGCCACATTCAACGAAGAAACAATCGAACTTCGATTCAGTACCTCTTTGGACAGTGCGGCGTCTAATTTCCCAGCTCGAACCTTGAGTCAAAAGAATGTGGGGATACTGCCGCTCGAATCCCAGGTATCGCTACGGTGAATGATCTGATTGGTCTGGAATACCGCTGGGCTGCCAAGCCGGACCAGGGCGCTACTGATTGTTTCCAGCTGATGTGTGAGGTACGCCGCCGTCTGGGGCTTAGTGATTACAGCGAGCGTTTTGCATGGGTCTATGAGGAATATAAACCTGAGACGTTGAATTCCAGCTCGATCGCACGTTGGCTGCTTCAATCTGGAAAAAGAATTAGAATAGCTAAATCAGGGGTTTCTGCATTATTAGCACAACGTAATCCTGCACTTGGTACTGTTGTTGATGGCGATTTAATCTTTATTTCTAGCGGTCAAAAGGTCATCAGAGTGCCTGTCAGCAGAGTAAAAGCTTATTATTTTGAGTTGGATTGATGAATCGCAGACTACTTCCCTACGAACACGAGCTGATTAAAACGCTTGGAGTATCCAAGGAAGAGTATCTTGCGTTTATTGCGATCAAACAGGATTACGAGGATCCTAAGGCAGGCACAGATCTAGATATTCGTGCATTCACTGGTGGTGCAGGCGAAGCGGCTTTAATCCTGACCATTATTGGCACGTTGTTCCAGGTCGCTTCGGTGTTGTTGATGGCAACGCCATCACTTCCAAAAGCTGGGATGCGTCAACAGCGCCGTGAGAAGCGCATCGCCCCCCGTTCAGGATTCAATTCCACACTTGAACTGAGTGAATACGGGGACACAGTCCCATTGGTCTATACCAATATCAATAAGAACCCAAACGGAGGCGTCCGTGTTAATGGCTCTCTTGTTTGGAGTGCTGTAGAGACCATCGGGGGGAATCATTTTGCAAGCATGATGATGGTTCTGGGCGCTGGGCATATCAAGTCAATCAATGCGGACAAGACAGCACTTGGTCAACTGCCGCTCAGTGAGTTCCCAAAAGAACGAGCATTCGTCTATTTCAAGAACGGCCCCAGCTCAAACCCAGACACCTTAGAAACTCCTACGCCTGGTGCATTGACTTTGGGTGATTTAAAAAGGGGCATTTCCAACTCACACCCTTATGAACTCTATGCGAATGCTACAAGTACAACGTCTATCTCTTCAATCAAAGCAAATAAGGAGTTTCTAAACGGATACAGCCAGGCTTATAGTCCCAGCACGGCGATAAGGTTTGGAATCTATGATCCAATACCCATCAACGTAGCTGTTTTTGCTCGACAGCCTGATGGTGATTTGAAGTCTACTTCTGATAGCGATGACCTCATTGTTATCAGTGACAATACATATTCAAATCATTTTGGAGCTGGCGATAGCTTGAAGGTCAATTTTAAAAAGCTTAGTAATATTTCTCCGAAAAAGGCTGACAAGAAGCCTCATGAAGTTTTAGCTGACGACATCCGAGAGATTGCATCAGAATCTTTGGATATGTCTGCACTATATATGTTTGGTACAGCTCGTTATCGTCTAGACAATATATCCGGTGATCATCTCGACCTCAGAGGTAATGATGTTTCCGCCACATTCAAGGTTATCGACAATGGAGAGGGCAAAAGGCCCGCCACTCTTTACAATGACAAAAAACCATATACAAAGAGCACGTATAGTGAATCTGCACGGCGTAATCTGCTTGATAAGTTAGCGGAAATCGATAACGAGGAGGATATTGAAGATCAGACTGGTAAGAATCTAGATATTGATCTAAGAGATTACGACGCCCCACTCCAGGCTGTAGGGTTCTCTGGAAGCTTCAATCATGAATTTAAGAGCACAACTCGTGTGTCTTGGGAGCGTATAAAATTACGTGACTTAAACACTAAAGGCACCGAAGTAGAGACCCAGCGTGTTGGTCTGGTCACAAAATCTGAAAATCTAGATAATGGTGGTTCGATCCAATTTTCACGTTCCCGCAGGGCTGACCACTTAGAGGAGCTGGAGGAATTTAATGTAGACGTTCTGAAGGTATCCCTGAAGGCCCAACGTCGGAATCTGCGTCAATCCATTGAGGCAATATCATCCGGGCTGTTTGACAGAATCAAGGACTCCATAGATGGGTCACCCGCCAATGGTCTGACTTGGGAACAATATGTTGAGCAAAGATACGAATCTCCCTCTAAAATCGAACACAAAAATACTTTTAAGCAGCTTAATGACCTTTTAGAAGATGCTGAGAATAAATACGAAGAGTTCCTCGAAGGTAAAGGCTCGAATCGTGTCAAGTTCGGACCAGTTATTAAGATCGACGACCAAGATATTAACGTAACGACCACTGCTGCATCACAAAACGGCACGGCCAATGGAAGAGTAGGAAAAACTATCGATTTTGCTACGTTAGATGGATTGATCAAGGAATGGGCAGAAGGGGTACACAGTAATAACGGCACTCCTTTTACTAATTTTGGTTCTAAGTTTGCCCTTAGAGGTGTTTCAAGAGGTAATTCACTTCAACTTCTTAAGAAGGGTACAAAGACCGAGTCTTCTAAATTTGATGGTACAGCGGGCAAGCTATATAAGCTTGGTGTTACAGTTCTTAGCCTGCAAAGACAAATTGCTAAGTTCAAAAAGGAGGGTTTAGCATATATCAGGAATTACCATACCAAGCGCCTCACTGATGGCATATACAGCAATGAGCGTGTTCAAGATCCCAGACGGCCTGAGCAGTTTACTGGCCCACTCTTGAATAGTAGTCGCACACCTGCCTACAGAACTATTGATATGTCAATCGACAAGATTGAAGAGCTATTGAACGATTTGCCAGACCACGCCGCTGATACAGACGGTAAAGACGCAATTAAAGGTCACTATAGAACTCTGATTCAAAATAAAAAGAACTGTCGTGATCAGCTTAAGTATTTAACTGAAAACTGGGATGATCTTATAGATGATTTGGACGACTTTATTTTTACCAAGGCCATCTGTAAGTACGAAGAAGGCCAGTATCAGACAGTGTCACCGTGTGACATTGTGAAGTTCAACATGAAAGCAACTTTATTCAGACGCATCAACGGTCGTCAATCAAAATATGGAGATACTAAGGAAAAAGGTCCAAAGGGTAATCGCATCCATTCGGACTCAGACAATGGTTTAAAGAACCGTATCGCTTTCTTTAAGGTCGAATACAAGGAGCACGATCGAACTGATTTTGTCACTACAAGTACCATCTTTGCTGTTCGTCGCTGCAGCGAGTCTGCCAATTATTTTCAGCTTCAATTTAAAATTAGAAACGAGAACCGTGATCAACGACGCATGGTTTTTCGGTTTCTACCAATTTCTGATGTGCAGGCAGAAATCAACGACAATAACCAGACTCACATTGGCTTCATAGAAACTGATCACAGCACTTCTAATTTTCATCGAACTTCTGAGGATTCAACTTATAGCGGTAGTTTGATTTGGCATGGTCGTCATGTGTCAGTCACTGCCTCTGAAGGATTAAACAACGCGCTGCCAGAGACCCGACCTAAGGGCACAAATGAATGGGACTTATTCTCGACTCGTTCAGATACCAAAATCGACTTCAGCTTCGGCAGCGGGCCAGAATTTGAGATCGTAAACGTCACCGAGCAGCAACGCGGTAAAGCAGCAGAGGTTGAATTTAATGAAAAGCAGTTATATGGAAACTTAAGCATGTTGGGTCTGCATTTATATGCTGGCCGCAATATTCAGGATATACGTTCGGTCACAGCCTTTGTTGAACGGGGTAAGGGTTCATTTAGAACCTTAGTATCAGGTCAAACTTACCAAGCTTCGTACACAGATTCGAGCACCAGCTATGCATCCGATATATTTTTGGATACGTTGTTAGACAAGACTAATGGTGTTGGCCGATTCTTTGCAAGCTCTTTCACCACCGATCAGACGTGGTTGAAGTCGCTGCATGATGCCAAAAACTTTCTTAGGTCCAATCACTTGCCCACCAAAGATAGTGGCACCATTCAATTATTTATGGATGGTGTGATTGCCGACCGAGTCGCGTGGCGTGCGTTTTGGATGGAGAACGCACCCTTTAGTTTGCTAGAGCTGGCCCGTAAGAATGGACGCGACACTTTGGTGCCTGCGATCCCTGTTGAATCGTCGGGGCGTGCTGCTGAAGTGTCTGGCGTCCCTGTCGAGTTGAAGATTGCGGCTTTATATACGACTGGAAATATCCTTGAGGGCAGCTATAAGGAAGAGTTTTTGGATTTCGGCAGTGGCACCCAGGACATGATCGCAACTGTTGTTTATCGCGATCAGGGAGCAGCCACAAGT
>VMHT01170325.1_pt1 | contig 13670 bp, 18 predicted proteins | sample 4693611 | NCBI WGS metagenome assembly VMHT01 (sample SAMN12280063, study PRJNA550983) | marine metagenome | isolation source: seawater sampled from same location over 5 years 0.02-0.2 micron viral filtrate | place: USA: collected off the coast of southern California halfway between the port... ... | reverse complement strand
CTTACTCCTAAACGTGACTCTCGTATTATGTTTCTCGGCACTCCTCAGACGACATTCACTGTATATAACAAGTTAAGGGAGCGTAGCTACAGACCATTTGTATGGCCAGCTAGATACCCCCGCAAAACTGCTATGTATGATGGTTTACTTGCACCTCAGTTGCAAGAAGACTTAGACAACAAAAACTTAGCATGGGAACCTACAGATACCCGATTTAAAGAAGGTGATTTACTCGAAAGAGAGGCATCTATGGGTCGTAGTAACTTTATGCTACAGTTTATGCTAGATACCACCCTATCTGACGCTGAGAAGTTTCCCTTAAAGTTTGCAGACTTAATAATTAACCCTGTTAACCCAACACATGCACCCGAAAACATAATATGGTGTTCTAATCCAGAAAACATGTGTAAAGACTTGCCATGTGCAGGACTCCCAGGAGACTATTATTATAAGCCAATGCAGATACAGGGAGAGTGGAAAGAATATAGTGAAACTATTTGTAGCGTAGACCCCTCTGGAAGGGGCTCAGACGAGACTGTAGCATGCTTCTTATCTCAGTTGAATGGATTTATATACCTACACGAAGTATACGCTACTAGAGACGGTTATAGCGACAAGACATTATTAGACATATTACAGAGGTGTAGAAAGTATGGTGCGGGTACGCTGCTCATCGAGAGTAACTTTGGCGATGGTATTGTATCAGAGCTATTTAGAAAACACTGTCAAACGACAAAAACAAACATTAACATAGAGGAGACTAGAGCAAATGTCAGGAAGGAAGATCGGATTATTAGTTCTCTTGAACCTGTCTTTAATCAGCATAGGCTTATTGTGGATCCTGCCGTCATTAACTGGGATTATAAAAGTAATGCGGATGAGGCGACTGAAAATAGATTCCAATATATGCTTGCTTACCAAATCAGCCGAATGTGCCGAGAAAAAGGAGCTGTACGACATGATGACAGGATCGACTCCCTCGCCCAAGGCGTTAAATGGTTTACAGATGCCTTAGCACTGTCAGCCGAGGAGTCCATAAAAGACAGAAGACAACAAGAGTGGATAGACCACTTAGAAGCTTGGATGGATGATCCTGTAGCAGAGGCTAACCATATGGTGATGGGGATGGATTTAGAGCAGAGAAGAGAGGCTAGAGGATCGACTAAAAGCCACACCCACACTTGGATTTAGAGTAACCCCACCATAATACACGGGGAAGTGGTGCTCCTCGTGGGTGGAAACAGCGGTCAAGAGGGTGAGTGGAATAAAAACCTCCACCCTCTTCTAACACGAGATTACTTTCGTGGTACTATTAACCATACTCTACCACCACTCTAGTACACTTCGTACTGCACGACCATGAAAAAACTACTTATTATTCTCCTTGTACTGCGTGTTGCTGCTCCTGTCAGCTTGGCGGGGTATATGTGGATGAAGAATAGAGGCAAGGATGTCTCTTCAAATTTTGATAAAATTGTTTGTGGGGATATATACGTCCCCAAAGTTAGTGTGACCCCCGTTACCCCAGATTGTATCATTTTATACACTAGGTATAAATACTTATTGACAGCAAGAACTTTTTATGGTACTCGCGGGGGCTAGTACATTTGTACTACCACTATCGCCAGGTATAAATACCTATTGACAAATCCCGCGTTATGTGGTAGGAGCTGCACTAGGTATATTTACCTACTTGCGGGGATAACTAGGTATAAATACCTACTTGCGGGCATCTGTTTGCTCTCTGGTAACCATATGTGGATATGCTTACAATATATTGACTATACCTGTGGGTATGTTATATTATAAGTATAAATACTATATATAAGATTTGCTTATGATTTGATTGAGTATAAATACCTATAAGATTATATATAAGTTATGCTTATTTATGCTTGCTATAGCATAAGGGCAGCTGATGTATATTTTGATACAGTACATGTGTACTATTATTACTTTATGTAACATTGTATCATTTGATACAGTACATGTGTACTACTTCAAAAGCTTTAGGATGGCCGCCACCATCGTCCGTGGCTTGAGCTGCCTTGAATTAATCTTATAAGTAAATGTCTTGATTTTAAAACAATACTTGACATACTCACAAAAATACATTATAGTATAAATAGTTAAGCAAACAACAACTTTTTTCAACTTAACTAAATATTACTAAATGTAACAAACAACTTGACACTTCAAAACATATCAATTATAATAAAGGTATGAATTGAGGAATCAAACAAACACAAACCAATCACTGGGATCTATCCTTATAAGATAGAAACAGCTCAAACCAGATTAGTTAAACGGACAATATCCCTAGTACACATGTACTCCAGGGCTACGTCACTGGCGACTGGCAGCGTTACCTGATGTGAAAACATTTAAATCTAAGTGTCGGCCTTACGGGGCCAGCTTAAGAGAGGGACAGTGAGGGAATATCAAGAGTTACACGCACATTATTTATTAGTGCTGTTGTTACTATATCGGCCAACCGATCTCTTAACTAGGAATAGTTCAAGATGTGTATATAATAACAGTACTTTCATGCGGTGGGCCAGTGCCACTATCCCTCTGACCGATTACTAACGTTTTAGAAGTTGAGTATTATTACTCATTTACTTCCCTATCCCTTACCAGTACAATAAGCATATAGCGTAGGTGCAATTCCTACACACCGCTTCGGCTAGCTTTCTAGCCACACCACAAACCCATGACATACGCCCAACTATCACCCAATGCACGTGAGATTGTCGCTAGGTTTACACTGGCCACTACTCAAGAAGTGCAGGCAGGCCGTGACTGGTATCCAAATGCCCTCAAGATCTGCCACAGTATCAGCAACAGGTATGACGTACCTACATCAACTGTCGCAGGTGTCGTCAGTGCTCTATCACCTCGCAACGAATGGTCACGCAACATCATAGATGCCGAGGCAATGTGCAAGCTACACCAATCACACGCCACTCGCAAAGACTTGCAGAGGCTCAAAGTGTGTACATTCAAGACTAACAAGATGTTAGCCATCAGCATACTCACACTGCCATCACTTCCATCAGAGGCTATACTCACAGGTGACAAACGCCTTGAGTTCTACAACTGCATCTATCGTAGAAGTCTTGACGATATATGTATTGACGGCCACGCATACTCCATCTGGCTAGGCTCACGTGTACCAACTACCAAAACACCACCGATTGGTAAGAAGTTACGCAAGCAAATCAAGCAAGACTACCGTGACGCCACCTCGTTCATCAACGAAGAGCTCAACGAGACGTTCATGGCAGCTGACATCCAAGCCATCACATGGGTCACCCACAAACGCATACACAATGTCCTACGTGGATATTACAAAGTATAACACACGTTGGTTGACTAGGTAATTATTGTTATCATTAATGCGTGAGTAATGCTAGGCAGCAGCCACCTCACCGCCAACACACACCACCGCTATGACTAAAAAACCACAAGAGCTCTCACCCGAAGAAGCCAAACGTAGACAGATGTTCTATCAGAAGATGGCATACATCGAGATGCGTAAACTACGCCCCAAACACCCACACGTATGAAAGTTCTAGTAGCCTGTGAGTACAGCGGTGTAGTACGTGATGCGTTCACCAAACGTGGCCACGATGCTACCAGCTGTGACTTCCTACCATCCGACAGTCCCAACGGTAAACACTACCAAGGCAACATGTTTGACCTCATCTGGCCACACAATGTGTATGACTGGGATCTCATCATCGCCCACCCGCCTTGCACTCACCTCAGTGTATCAGGTGCATCCAGATGGGCTGAGAAAGTAGCCGATGGCCGTCAACCTGCAGCTATCAAGTTTGTCGAGCGTATCTGGGACTTACATGAGTCATCAGGTGTCAAACTATGTATAGAGAACCCTGTAGGTGCACTATCGTCACGCAGTAAGCTTGGCCCAGCTACCCAGTATGTGCAACCCTACATGTTCGGCCACTCAGAGCAAAAAAAGACTGGCCTGTGGCTACGTGGCTTACCCAAGCTACAACCCACCGACATTGTAGATGTGTCAGGATTACCTAACAAGATACGCCAACGTCTACACTACCTGCCTCCTTCAAAAGACAGATGGAAGCTACGTTCTACTACGTACCAAGGTATTGCCGATGCTATGGCAGCCCAATGGGGTTGACGTTCTCCTACAGCCATGTTACATTGGTTGTATGAGGGTCTCACCCTCTGCTGTTTACCACTTTATACCATGCAACCTAAATCACGTACATCAACATGTGTCAAGTCTATTGACGTAGACCCATTATCAGGCACAGCTATTGTTGAGTTCTTGACAGATACCCGCTATGAGTATACTAACGTATCTCGTAGAGCTATCGCCAACCTACTTGCACAACCTAACATGAGCTTAGGCTTCTGGGTCAATGCCAACTGCAAACTCAAGAGTGTCAAGTGCAAAGAGATCACACCAGTCTCAATATACAAACACAAGCTTGCCAAGGTGCGAGTCTTACAACAACCTGTACTCCCTAATGTCTAGCCACACAATGACTGTTACATTCGACAAGTCTGTATCCTCCTCTATATTAGAGGCAGGGTACAACTACAACCCAGCATCAAACAACACAATTACTGTTGACTTTGACCAAGACGGCAGAGACATCTACGACATACTCGAAGATGCAGGTCTCGGCCATTTAGCAGACGAAGTAGTATACACCAACTACTATGCAGAATGTCTCTAAAAGATGCAAAGAATGTGGAGAAACCAAACTATTGGAAGAGTTTCCACTATTTAGCACTCAGGGAGCAGGTCGCAAGAATACTTGCAAACATTGCTCCAACAAACAAGCGACAGTCAGACGCAGACTGAGACGTAACCATCCAGTACCTGCAGCTGGAGACTGTCCAGCATGTGGTAGGCATACCACTAAATGGGTTCTCGATCATGACCACAAAACTGACAGGTTTAGAGGTTACATATGCGATTCATGCAACGTAGCCTTTGGTAAATTTGACGATGACTCAGCAACCATGCAACGCTCCCTTATCTGGCTCCAATCACATGGCTAATTCCATCAAAACAAACATCACTCAACCCATCGGTGACAAGTACATCAAGACCTTTGATGCTTGCGATGACCCTATCGTTTACACACTCACACGTGTCAGCCCATACACAATGGAAGACATGCTACTAGGTGTGTTCGACAGCAAAGAAGCTGTCATATGTAGGCTTTCTAGGATTATGGACAGACCTTCAAATGATGAGCAGTTTAAGATCGAGACACACAATCTCAGAACACTCAAGCAAGAGGAGGACTTAAACTAATGACTAAACCAACCACCGAAGACCTGCAAGCTGAATTTGAGCAGGTAGTTAAAAAACATAACCAAGCACAAGACATTGTTGAGCAATGTAAAAAAAGATTCATTGAAATAAATGCTATCCTAAAAGATAGATTGGAGGAGGAGTAATGGAGTACGATGATCTCATGAAACAAGCGGAGGAGCATAACAAGCAGCTCCACCGCACCAAGGACATCAATGTTGCCGACTGCCTGACATACAAGGACAGAGATGACATTGCCAAGATCATTGATGCCAGAGTTGCCAAAGAGTATGGTGACATGTACCCATTCAGATGGTCATTCTCATGTAGCGGACACTTTATCTGCTGATGAGTACACCACACGCACAAGAAAGGCTTGAGACCCTTTTCGAAGAGGTTAAGCTAGCCTTTCCTTACCTATCAGAGGAACAACAAGCTGAGATCGCCATGAAGCGGTTTGACGAGGAACTAATCTGATGTTCCATAAGTCTGACATCATCGAAGCAGTAGCTTGGCTTGCTGGCCTGTACATGATTCTCACTATCGTCAGCCTGATTGTACAATCCACACACACTACCAACCCTCAACTTACTATGATACTATGGCAAAGGCAGACCCATTTAAAAATAGAATAAAAGACATCAACAAGTGGCATGCAACCAACGAGTTGACTGAAATTACTTTTGATATGGGCCACGAGGCAGCTCTCACCTGGGATCTGCCCGCCTCCTACGTCTGTGTTGTTAGGGCAATCAAGCCTGACGGCAAGATCGAAGAAAGATCATACCGCCAAGGTATAGCAGCCAAGCGGTACATGAAGAATTTACTCATGAATGACTGCGATTATGTAGTCATGACTGGTAATGCAATCCTTGACACATTACATGATCTACTATGACACTAAATCCACACGACTTATCTGAGATTTTAGATAGACTAGGATATTACATTGATGATGACACAGGCGAGGTCAGCCTTGAGCTTGACCCGTGTGGGCCACCAACAATAGATAAGTTCTTAGTTATATTAGCCTCTCAAGGTCAACTAACTACCAAACGTAATGCAGCATGTGAGTTAGGTTTCTACTTGACCAACTGGCAATGCTTCAGTAGTATGGAGGAATACTGTAAAGTATTTCCTTATGAACAACAATGTAAAATTTATGATGACTAATTTGACACAACGCCAAATTGACCGTCTTGACGACTACGAATACTCACTTTTTCTCGCTTATGGTGACGCATACAAACCTACACCGACAGTTTCTTCTAGAACAGGAAGCGATCAGCTGTGGGAGGCAGAGACTTCACGATTCTTTAGAGAAACTAGAAGACAAATCTTACGCTTCCGCAAGCGTGTACGGGGTGTCGTCAATCAGAGAGGCTTTACCTTATCTGATGGAAAAGGTAGAACAGACTAAACATAAACTTAAAACAGGTCAAGCTGGTAAGTTTTATAAGGACATAGCTATCTACCTTGACGATTTAGAACCCCTTGCAATATCAACCATTGTACTCAAGGTTGTATTTGACAGAGTATTTAGCACACAAAGAGGAGCTAACCTTATCACTCCTACTCTTGTTGCTATTGGATCTGCATTAGAATCTGAGTGTAAGTTCAGATGGTACAAAAAGGAATATCCAGGATTGATGCACTACATCAGTGAGAAATACTTTCACAACTCCTGTGGTACACGCCAGAAAGAGGTTATTGCCAGCCAAAAGTTTGGTCAACGTGACATCAGATGGACACCTTGGAGTATCAAGGCTAAGACATCTCTTGGCAGGTGGGCTCTGACACTTGTTATGGATACCACTCAATGGTTTACCATCAGCAAACGTAAGACACACCGTAAACGTTACGACTACAGAGTAGTGCCAACGGATTTATTCAATGAGAAACGAGCTGAACTAATCAAATCAGCTGAGTTATTCTCTGGTATACCTTGGCCAATGCTAGTAGTACCAGACGATTGGGGCTATGATGAGGAAGGTAACATCATTTATGGTGGATATCTGACAAATACCATGATGAAAGGCCATGACTTAACTCGCAAGGGAAACCCCACCATAATACACGGAGAAACGCCTATTAACTTTTTAAACAAGTTACAAGCCGTCAAGTACTGTGTTAATCAGCACGTACTGTACACAGCAGAAGAGATGAGGTTGAAGGGTAGAATTATAGGTAAGTTTATACCTATATCACCTTCTACTAAGCTCCCACGCCCTGCAGATGCTGATACTAATGAGAAATCTAACTTAGCTTGGAGACGAGCTATGGCAGAAGCTCACAATGCTGATCGCATAAACTTTAAACGATCAGTAAGAACACGCACACAGCTAGAAGCAGCTAACAAATTTAAAGATGATGTCTTTTATCTTTGCTGGTCTTTTGACTACAGAGGTAGAGCATATCCCATCCCAGCTTTCTTGACTCCTCAAGATACTGACTTTGGAAAGGCTATCTTAAGATTTGCTGATGAGGCTAGTGTGACAGATGAGGCAGAGCTTTGGTTATCTTTCCAAGTAGCTACAACCTACGGATTGGATAAAGAAACACTAGAGGACAGACATCTATGGGTGTCTAAAAATACTGAGCTCATCACCAAAGTTGCTACTGACCCCGTAAGATACTTGTCTTCATGGGAAGAGGTAGACGAACCTTGGCAATTCATGGCTGCTTGTCATGAGTACTACCACTGTTGTATAGCTAAAGACAAGTTAACTACTGGTCTAATGGTGGCCGTTGATGCCACGTGCTCAGGATTACAGATCCTCGCTGGGCTCGCAGCCGACAAAAGTACAGCAGAGTTAGTAAATGTTGTCCCTAGTAACAAACCTAGTGACGCATACAAAGCGGTGGCAGAACAAGCCAAAGAGTTCTTACCAACGTACATGCACCATTGGATGACTCGTTCCGTGTGCAAACGCACAGTTATGACAATTCCTTACAATGCTACTAAAGATAGCAGTCGCAAGTACATACGTGAATCATTACTTGAAGAAGGCATAGATCCTACAAAGGATGAACTGACACAAATTGTTAATGCTGTTTACAACAGTATGGACAGTATCGTGCCTGGCCCAATGCAAGTCATGAGATGGATAAAGAAACATGTCGGACAGTACATCAGAGATGGTGCTACTGCAGTTGAATGGGTCACACCATCTGGTTTCATAGTCAATCAAAGAAGAGATGACATTGAAACAATGAGGATGGAACTACAACTACTTGGCAGGACAAGTATAAGATTACCTACAGGTAACACTACACCTAGTCCTAACAAGCATAAGTCTAGTACTGCCCCTAATTACATTCATTCATTCGATGCTTCGATCCTTCACAGATCTTTCAATCAATTCAATGAACCATTCACAGTCATACATGACTCAGTTCTTTGCAGAGCAGGAGACATGGGAACACTCAATCGCCTTGTGCGAGAGACCTACGCCAATATCTTTTCCGAAGAAGATTGGCTCTCTAAATTTGCAAAGACAATCAATGCCTCTGAACCACCACCAATCGTTGGAACATTAAATCCTAAAGATGTTTCAAATTCCACCTATTTTTTCTGTTAATTATGGCAACCACCTACGTCACACCCGACCCCGTAACACTTGATGGCTTCCAAGCTATCCTAAAACCTGGGGAGTGGGGATATAAGTTATCTGCCCTTGTAAAAGGTGACTTGATAACTAAGTTAGAAGAAGAACGTGAGTCAGCTTTAGAATGGGCTAGAAGCAAAAGCAAGAACCCTAAAAGAGTCACTGTAAAGCCTGAGCCTTGGGAAGAGCTAGACAATCAAGAAGGTACTTACCACATTCGTTTTTCTTGGAGAGTTGATGATAAACTTTTCCCTGTTATTGTTGATACAGAAGGTACAGCAATTAAGGATACAGATACACCAATCTACAGCGGTAGTAAAGTTAAGCTAGCTTTCTTCCAGAAACCATATGTATTACCAACAGGTGATATAGGTACATCATTGAAATTAAAGGCAGTTCAACTTATTAGTCTTAACAGTGGAGCTGGCGTTGTTGACAATGGTGACATGACAGCAGATCAAGCAGCTGACTTATTTGGTAAGACACAGGGATTCAAGGTTGAAGACCCTAATGTTGAAGCAGCTGGTACTCCTAGCTCTGTTGAGGATGACGACTTCTAATGCGTAGTCATTTAGAAGAGCAAGTTGCTGACTTGTTAGATCAGATGAAAGTGCCTTATCAGTATGAATCTGAGAAACTACCTTATCTTATCGAGGCTAACTATATTCCTGACTTCAAGGTTGGGGATATATACCTCGAAGCCAAAGGTTATTTTCCTCCAGATCAAAGGCGTAAGATGAAAGCTGTTAAAGAATCTCACCCAGATTTAGATATACGTATTATATTCCAATCACCTAACAATAAAATATCCAAACGTTCTAAAACTACATACGCAAAATGGGCAGAAAAGAACGGTTTCCCTTGGTGTGCTTACTATGCAATCCCAGTTGACTGGCTCAGATGAATCAACATTCCTATATCACACCAGCTGTGACCATTGCGGTTCGTCAGACGGTAATTCCGTATACGATGATGGACATACTTATTGTTTTGTATGTAACCATGTTAGTAGCGGGGAGTTACGTGACGATAGTGGCAGACAAACCAAAACAGCTATGCTTAAAGGAACCCCTGTTAGATTAAAGAAACGAGGTCTATCAGAAGAGACCTGTCGAAAGTACCGTATCCATAAGGACGGTGAGACTTTACGTATGCACTACTTTGCTAAAAATGGCCAAGTATGTGCTGCTAAGATCAAAACTAAGGACAAAGACTTCTGGATGGAAGGTAATAATACTGACCATCAACTTTTTGGGCAAAATTTATTCCCAGATAAGGGTACTCGCTTGACTATATATGAAGGCGAGCTAGATGCAGCTTCTGGATGGGAGGCACTACCAAAGTGGCCACACTTATCCATACCAAACGGAGCTAAAGCTGCAAAGAAATCATTACAGAAAGTGTTAGATCTACTTCAAAACTATGAAGAGGTTGTACTATTCTTTGATAATGATGAGGCAGGTAGACAGGCAGCACAAGAATGTGCTGAATTATTACCCGCTGGGAAAGCAAAGATTGCCCGCCTTGAGAAGTACAAAGATGCTTCTGAGGCACTACAAGCAGGAGATAACGAAGCAGTAAGACGAGCCATCTGGGATGCTAAAACATACAGACCAGACGGTATTGTTGATGCAAAGTCACTCCTTAGCTTAATCACCACACCTACCCCACCCGCTGACCATGATTACCCATTTCAAGGATTACAAGACAAGTTGCACGGCATACGGTACGGAGAACTTGTCACAATTACTGCAGGATCTGGCACAGGAAAATCCTCATTCTGTAGGGTTCTTGCAAGTCATCTTCTCAACCGACAAGAACGAGTCGGTTACTTGGCACTTGAAGAATCTAACCGTAGGACGGCACTCGGCTTGATGTCTGCACAGTTGGGTAAACCTTATCATCTTGGAGAATATGAACGAGAAGAACTCGAACACGCCTACAACAGTACTATTGCTAATTGGAATCTTTTCTTGTTCGATGGCTTTGGCAGCTATGACCCTGACACAATTTACAGTCGAATCGAATACCTTGCCTGTGGATTGGAGTGTCGTGTTGTTTTCCTCGACCACCTTAGTATATTGCTGAGTGGATTGGACGGGGATGAGAGACGTATGATAGACGTTACAATGACAAAATTACGCTCACTTGTTGAACGTACAGGCATATCATTGTTTCTTGTATCACATCTTAGACGTACACAACAGGATAAGAATCATGAGGAAGGAGCTCGTGTGACATTGGGTCAACTTAGAGGATCAGCAGCCATTGGTCAACTATCAGATGGCGTAATCGCACTAGAGCGTGACCAGCAAGACCCAAACAAACAGAACAGCACCACTGTCCGTGTTCTTAAGAATAGACACAGCGGAGAAGTAGGTGTTGCTAACGAACTGACCTATGACCTACGAACATGCACCTTTACAGAGAATGAAGTTACGTCCGACTTCGACCCGACCACCGACTTCGGGTAGTATAAATGTAGCTTTTGATATTGAAACAGATGGAATCGACTCAAGTTGTATCCACTGTATCGTTACCCAAGACATAGACACAGGTCTAGTTACTGAGTACAACGATCAAGCTACTCCAAATTATAGTATAGTTAATGCAGTTAACGACCTTGAGGTTGCTACTAACATTATCTCACACAATGGCATCATGTTTGATGTCCCGCAAATCCAAAAGCACTTCAGTTTTTTCAAAGGTAGAGCAAAACATTGGGACACACTTATCCTAAGTAGATATTTTCACCCAAACCTATTAGAGATTGACCTCAGACGTAAGTGGGCTATGATGCCAGCTCGTTTGTATGGTTCACATAGTCTAGAAGCCTACGGGTATAGACTAAGATGTTTCAAAGATGGTTTTGGTAAGACTACTGATTGGAAAGAATGGTCTCCAGAAATGCAAGACTATTGTAAAAAAGATGTTGCTATACTTGTTAAACTATGGACACATTTTCAAAAATCCATCCAAGCATTGTCCTAGAACATGACACCGCACAACTAATGGCTTTACAAAAAACCACTGGTTGGCCGTTCAATGTAGAAAAGGCACAAGAGCTAGAGAATAAGCTACTAACGAGGTTAGAGAAGCTTAGACGACAGGCTGAAACCGTTTGTCATTACGTACCACACAACTTGTTTACTCCAAAACGAGATAACAAGAAACAAGGTTACTTTGCTGGAGCAGAAATGCAAAGGTTAAAGGACTTTAATCCTAGCAGTCGAGAGCACATAGCTTGGTGGTTTAAAACCTTTCAAGGTTGGAAGCCTACTAAACTAACACCCACTGGTAAAGCAGTTATTGATGAGACGGTGCTTAAAGAAATAGGAACAGAAGAGGCATTGGTATTCTTAGAAATTTTGGTCACACAAAAGAAACTAGGAATGGTATCCCAAGGATCTAATGCTTGGTTGAAGCTAGTCAAGGATGGCAGACTTCACCACTCTTGCTTTATCGGTGCGGTGACTCATCGAATGGCACATTCACACCCGAATCTTGCTCAAGTAAGTTCGGACAAGGATTGCCGTGAATTATTTATCACCCAACCAGACTGGAAACTTATTGACAGTGACCTAGCTGGTATCGAACTAAGATTATTTGCTCACTACCTTCACAGATATGACGGTGGTCGGTATGCAAAGATCTTACTAGAACAAGATATTCATCAAGTCAATGCAGATAAAATTGGAATCTCTCGCAGACAAGTCAAGACAATTACTTATTGCTTCTTGTATGGCGGGGGTAATCAGAAACTTGGACTATCTTACGACAGCATGCTACCCCTCGAAACTGCGAAGAAGAAAGGGGCAGAGATTAGGAGAGCTTATATGGATGCAATCCCAGGTCTGGAGAAGCTTGTCGAGGATACTAAGAGAGTTGCTGGTGGAGGTAGTATACGTGCTATCGACAAACGTCAGATCCTTGTTGACAAAGAACACAAGGCATTAAACTGCCTTTTGCAGGGTTCAGCAGCAGTCATCGCAAAGCGGTGGCTACTACTAACACACAAAAACATAGGTGAAACTGTCCATGAACGTTATGCTTTTGTGCATGACGAACAAGTGTTAGGATCTCCTGTTCAAAATGCACAGTTTATTGCTGACGTTTGCAAACTATCTGCATTACAAGCTGGTGAGTATTACAACATACGATTACCCATTGAAGCTGACGCACAAATTGGCGACAACTGGGCACAGGTACACTAATGCTATTAATTGACTCTGACTTCCTTGCTTACAAAGCTGCTCAAGCTTGTGAGATAGGTATAGACTTTGGAGAAGATGTCATCATCGCTCAATCACAATTCAGTGAAGTACTAAAAGTATTTCATAATGAATTAAATAAAGTGACAAAAGCTATGATGGAAGACAACTTCATACTATACTTTTCAAGCACTAAAAATTTTAGAAAGAAAATTTACCCTGATTACAAGGGACATCGAATGAAACGTAAGCCCCTTGGCTACAAACGTTTAGTAAATTATTGTAGAGAAAACCACAACTTTAAATTAATCGAAGGGTTAGAAGCTGATGATACTATTGGCATCGAAGCAACACGTTTTGCAGACCCAAACAATATCATTGTCAGTCCAGACAAGGACATGAGACAGATTCCTAGTACGCTATGGGATATGAAAGATGATGTTGTTGAGATAACTAAAGACGATGGTGATCGTTGGCATCTAATACAGAGCCTAAGCGGAGACCCCACAGATGGGTACTCTGGTTGCCCTGGAA